>Ga0209564_1000623_pt1 | contig 53919 bp, 46 predicted proteins | sample AraplaCol_mMF_r2_FD_184272 | JGI IMG/M metagenome (GOLD analysis project Ga0209564, IMG submission 184272) | Arabidopsis root microbial communities from North Carolina, USA - plate scrape MF_Col_mMF_r2 (SPAdes) (version 3) | ecosystem: Host-associated > Plants > Roots > Endosphere | place: USA...
AGACACACATCATGCTGAGTAGCGAAGCGGTGCTGACGCAGGCGCGAGCCGCGTTGGCGCATGTGCCATATCAGGGCCACCAGATCCATCCCACCATTCACCTGCGACTTTCCGACGGGGCCCTGATTCTGGAGGGCGAAGTGGCCGACGTCATGGACAAGACGCGCGCCACGGCCCGGTTGCGCCGTCTGGACGGCGTTTCCACAGTGATCGATCACCTGCGCATCGCCCATGCCGGCCCGATGGTGGGCGATGGCGACCTGCGCGCGGCCGTTTGCGATCGGCTGCTTAACGCAATCGACTTCCGTAACTGCAAGATCTGCGCGAAGGTGAAGGGTCAGGTCGAGCCTGTGCGCGAAGCCGTGGGCGAGCGCAGCGGCTGGATGGAGGTGGCGGTCCACGACGGCGCGGTCATGCTGAGCGGCCAGGTGATCAGCCTGTCGCACATGCGCCTGGCCGGCGTGCTGGCGTGGTGGTCACGCGGCTGTCGCAACGTGATCAACGACATCGTGGTGGCGCCGGCCGAGGCCGACAGCGACGAGGAACTGAGCGAGGCGCTGCAACTGGTGCTGGAAACGGACCCGTTCGTGGATGCCGCGCGCATCCGCGTGCGTACCGAGGGCCGGGTCGTGACGCTCGACGGCTACGCGTCAAGCGACGGCGCGCGCAAGCAGGTGGAGCGCGATGCGTGGTACGTGCAAGGCGTGGAGGACGTCATCAACCATATCGCCCTGAGTAGCTGACAGCTAGTCAACGATGCCGGCGTCGACGTGCGCCGCCTGGTCTTCCACGCGCCAGTAGCGGCGCCGCGTGCGCAACGCAAAGCGCGAGCGGTATTCCGACATCGACATCTGCATGGTTCGCTGGAACAGGCGCCGGAAGGCGGCGGCATCGCTGTAGCCGCAGGCCTCGGCAATTGCCTGCGTGCCATGCAGCGTCACCTCCAGCAGCATGCGGGCACGCTCCACGCGCAGCCGGTGCAGGTAATCCAATGGCGTGCGTCCGGTCACCTGGCGGAAATGGCGCAGCAGCGTCCGTTCGCTGACGGCGGCCGCGCGCGCCACGGCCGCCAGCCGGTAAGGCTCGCCGACATGCGCCTGCAGCCAGCCGATGGCGCGATAGACCGGGCTGTCGGCGGTCTTGCCAAGCCAGCGCTGCGAAACCAGCTCCGGCACCCACTGCTGCCGTTCGGGCTGGTAGAGCAACAGGCGGGCCACCGCCTGCGCCAGGTCGGGGTCTTGCAGATGACCCAGCACGCGCAGCATGAATTCGGTCTGCAGGGCGGGCGCCACGCAATGAAAGACCTGTCCGTGCAGTCCCATCGGTTCATCCGATGACAGATCGCACGCCGGAAAGCGTTGCGCGAACCAGCTCTGGAACATCCACGGCGCGCCGCAACGCGCACCGTCGAGCAGCCCCAGCATCAGTGGATAGGCCATCCCGGTGTAGATCGATGCCACCCAGCCGCCAGCTTCCATATGCCTTGCCAGCAGGCGTTGCGTGGCGGTATCGGCAGCGGCCAGTTCGCCCAGATGGGGCGCGCTGGCCGCCATCAGTCCTGGCACCACGATCAGTACCTGGGCCTGCCGCGGTGTACCCCGGCGCGAGGTGGACAGGCCGGGCAGGGGATCGGGCAGGGCGCGCCCGTTGGCGCCGATGATCTCCCACGTCAGCCGTGCCGGCGCGCCCGGCCGCTGCAACTGCGCCACGCCCGCGGCGGTACGCAAGACATCGAGCGCGCCGAACAGCGTGCCAGGCATGGCATCGGGCAACCAGAGCAGCTTGACGTGCAAGGGCGCGGCCGGCAGGGGCATGGGGCGAATGGCGGGATTGGCATCGGGATTGGCGATATTGAACCTCCCTCCGGGATAGCGCAAGCGATACATTGGAGCTCCAAACGAAAACCGAGATCAGGAGACACGCATGCCGCTTTCCCTTCGCCGCCTTGCCCGCGCCACGGCCATCGCACTGGCCGCCGCTACGGCCTGCAGTGCCGCGCTGGCCGCCGGCCCCGACCAGTCACTGCTCGATGCCGCGCGCGCCGCGCAACCGGCCGTGGTGCAGTCGCTCAAGGACATGGTGACGATCGAATCCGGCAGCGCCAACATGCAGGGGCTGACGCGCATGGCCGACTACACGTCGCAGCGGCTGCAGGCGCTGGGCGCGAAGGTGGAGCGGCTGCCGATGACAACCAGCGCCGCGCCGATGGTCAAGGCCACCCTGACCGGCACGGGCAAGCGCCGCATCATGCTGATCGGCCATATGGACACGGTGTATCCGGCGGGCATCCTGGCGTCGCAGCCGATCCGCGAGGACGGCAACCGGCTCTATGGCCCCGGCATCGCCGACGACAAGGGGGGCCTGGCCGTGATCCTGCATTCGCTGGAAATCCTCAAGGCGCAAGGCTGGAAGGACTACGCGCAGATCACGGTGCTGCTGAACCCGGACGAGGAAATCGGCTCCCTGGGCTCGGGCGAGACCATTGCCACGCTGGCCGCGCAGCACGATGTGGTGCTGTCGTGCGAGCCCAACGTGGCGAAGTCCGTGGCGAAGTCGGAATCGCTGCTGCTGGCCGCCGCCGGCACCGCCACGGCGACGATGCAGGTCAAGGGCCGGTCATCGCATGCCGGCGCGGCGCCCGAACTGGGCCGCAACGCGCTGCTGGAGCTGGCCTACCAGATGCAGGAAACGCGCGACCTGGCCAAGACGATACCGGGCGCGCAGATGAACTGGACGCAGGCCAGGACCACCGGCCCGCTCAACCAGATTCCGGAGACGGCCAGCGCCGTGGGCGACGTGCGCGTGACCGCCAGCGGCGCCGCGCAGAAGCTGCAGACGGCGTTGCAGCAGAAGGTCGACGCGGGCCATCTCATTCCGGACACGAAGACCACGATTGCGATGGAAGAAGGGCGCCCCGCCTTCGTGGCCGATGCGCGCTCGAAGGAACTGGCCGCGCGGGCCCAGCAGATCTATGCGGAGATGGACGGCCGGTCGCTGATCCTGATGCCGGGCACCGGAGGCGGCACCGATGCAGGCTTTGCCGGGCGCTCGGGCAAGGCGGTGGTGCTGGAAAGCTTCGGCCTGTCGGGCTTCGGCTATCACGCGCGCGACGAGTACGTGGAACTGGATTCGATCGTGCCGCGCCTGTACCTGATGACGCGGATGCTGCAGGAGATCGGCAAGAACTGAGGCAGGGGGAATACCCTCTCCCGCGGGCGGGAGAGGGTCAGGACATCAGGCCGCCAGCTGCTGCGGCGCCGCGCCGAAGTGCGGATGCCGCGAGAAGATCTCCGCGGCCCAGTTCACGAACACGCGTACCTTGGCCGACAGATGCCGGTTCTGCGGATACATCGCAGAAATCGGCAGTTCGTCGGTCTGCCAGTCGGTCATGACCTCGACGAGCCGGCCACTGTGGATGTACGGCTCGGCCATGGCGCGCGAGATGCGTGCAATGCCATGGCCTTCCACCGCGCAGCCCAGGTACACGTCGGCATCGTTGGTCGAGATCACCGAGGGCAGCAGCACTTCGGTGCTCTCGCCGCCACGGATCAGCGTCCACGGCGTTTCGCGTCCTGTACGGTTCGACAGGAAGTTGATGGCCTTGTGCTGCGACAGTTCGGTCAGGTCGTGCGGTGTGCCAAAACGCCGCAGGTAGATCGGCGACGCATAGAACGCCAGCTTCACCTGTCCGATGCGCCGCGCCACCATGGCCTCGTCGAGCGCACCCACGCGCAGCACCACATCCACGCCTTCCTTGAGCAGGTCGATGGGCTTCCCGTTGATGGTCAGTTCCAGCTTCAGTTCGGGATAGGCGTTGAAGAAGTCGTGCAGTTGAGGCATCAACACAAGCTGCGCGAGTCCGCTGGTGGTATCCACGGCCAGCGTGCCACGCGGCGAGTTGTTGTGGCGTGTCAGCGACTGTTCCGCTTCCTCCACATCCGCCAGGATGCGCACGCAGCGTTCGTAGTAGGCGGCACCGTCGGTGGTTACGCTGATCCGGCGCGTGGTCCGGTGCAGCAGCTTGACGCCAAGGTGGGTTTCCAGGTTTTGTATCAGGCGGGTGAGGGTGGCCTTGGGCAGGTCCAGCGACTCCGCCGCGCGCGCAAAGCTGCCGACATCCACCACCCGAGTGAATGCCTGCATTGAGACAAGACGATCCATGATGTTGCTTTCGAAAGGAGTAAGACCGGGCTACGTTCCGAAGGATGTCTGGCGGGATCGGGTCCGCTGCATGTCAAGTGCGCGGCCTGGATTTGCTGCCGGCGGTCCGCCAGTGGCGGCCGGAGCGGGGACGGGTGGAGGGTGGGGCGCCGGCGTTTGCGCTGTTTCCCCAAGTGCGCAGATGCCGAAGGACCGGAGTGAATCACATTTCAGGTATCCATTTCAAGCCGTGTGGGTTCACTTCGATGATTATTCCAACGCAGAAACAGTGCATTGGCAATAGCTCGCTTTATCCCACCGTTGTCAATCACCATAATTCGCTGCATCGCAATACAGTAATCGACGGCCTTTGCCGGCCGCCGTGCCAACCATGACCAAGACCACGACTCCCCGTAGTTCCGCCGTACAACCGGCCGCAGAACAGGGCGAGGCAATCGTGATCCAGCACGTGGTGGCCAGCGGCGAGCGCGAAATGAAGGTCTGCGTGTGTTACCCCGCAGGTTATTGGCCAGTGAGCGCCGGTGCGCCATTGTTGCCGTGGATGCTGTACCTGCATGCCGGCGGCTTTGTCGACGGCGGGGTCGAAGCCGCGAAGGAACTGGTGCGGGATCTGGCGGAGTCGGTCCCGGCCGTGGTGGTGACGCCCGATTACTCGCTGGCGCCCCAGAATCCGTTCCCGGCAGCGCCCGAGGACGCCGTGAATACGGTGTCGTGGGTGCTCAAGCAGGCCCGCAAGCTCAAGCTCGACAAGCTGCGCTTCGCGCTGGTAGGCGAGGAAGCCGGCGGCAACCTGGCCATCGCCACGGCGCAGATGCTGCGTGACCGTGGCCTGCCGCAGCCGGCGGGTCAGTGGCTGATCCGGCCGGTGACCGATCCGTGCCTGCAGCACGCGTCGTCCGGCGGGCAGGTGCCGATGGAAATGCTGCGCAAGCTGGCGTGCAACTATCGCGACTACCTGCCGACGCCCGCCGCCAGCGTGCACCCGTATGCGGCCCCGGCGCTGGCTTCGCGGCTGGCGGGACTGCCGCCGACGCTGGTGCAGGTGGCGGAAAAAGACGCCCTGCGCGCGGAAGGCGAGGCCTTCGCCGCAAAATTGTCCAAGGCCGGCATCCCGGCCAGGGCCCTGATCATGCCCGGCGCCTGTGGCGACGGGGTGGAACAGTCCCATGAGATGTGTCAGGCATGGGTCAAAGAAGGTGCGCGGTTCCTGCGCGAAAGTTTCGCCAAGGCCGACGACGCCTCGTAATCCGGTCCGAACGCCGGCCGGCGCCGTGAATGCTGTAACGGTGCCGGATTCCCCCGCCAGCGCCCTTTGAGGCTGGCACCCCTGTAGTGGCTTGCTTCTGTCCGATCGGGACGGAGGCCCCCTTGTTGTTCCCGTTTTTCCGGCCCTTTGGGCTGGCGGGCAGCGTTCGGCCTGAATTTTTGCTTTTCCAGTTGAAGAAACCCGACGAAAACACGGAGTGAAGAAAGATGAATGACAAGTCTCGACGCACGCTGATCGCCTTTGCCATCGTGGCAATTCTTGGGGCGGGCGTGGCAACCTCGGTACTGCAACCCTGGCACGGCGGGGAAGCACAGGCCAATACGCCGCCCCCGGCGCCGGCCGTGGAAGTGTCGGCCGCGGTGGGCCAGACCATCACCGAATGGGATGAATTCTCGGGCCGCATCGAGGCCGTGGACCGCGTGGAAATCCGTCCGCGCGTTTCCGGCACCATCGAAACGGTGCATTTCCGCGAAGGTTCCATCGTGAAGAAGGGCGACCCCCTGTTCACGATCGATCCGCGCCCGTACGCCGCCGAAGTGGCTCGCGCCGAAGCGGCGCTGGCCGCTGCGCAGGTACGCGCGTCGCATGCACAGACCGAGAAGGCTCGTGCGCAGCGCCTGCTGGACGACAATGCGATCTCCCGCCGCGAGTTCGACGAGCGCATCAACGCCGCCAGCGAGATGTCGGCGGACGTGCGCGGCGCACAGGCGGCGCTGGAAGTGGCGAAGCTGAACCTCAGCTACACGCGCATCGTTGCACCGGTCTCGGGCAAGGTGTCGCGTGCGGAAATCACCGTGGGCAACCTGGTGGCCGCGGGCGCCGCGTCGCCGCCGCTGACTTCGGTCGTGTCGGTCTCGCCGGTTTACGCCAGCTTCGATGTCGACGAGCAGAGCTACCTGCGCTATACGGCGCCGGGCGCCAGCGGCGGCAAGAACGACCTGCCGGTGTTCCTGGGCCTGGCCAACGAGGACGGCAACCCGCACAAGGGCAAGATCCATTCGATCGACAACCGGCTCGATACGCGTAGCGGCACCATCCGCGTGCGCGCCGTGTTCGACAACGAGGATGGCCGCCTGCTGCCGGGTCTGTACGCGAAGGTCAAGCTCGGTGGCGGTTCGCCGCACCCGGCGGTGCTGGTCAACGATCGCGCCATCGGCACCGACCAGGGCAAGAAGTTCGTGCTCGTGGTCGACAAGGCCAACAAGCTCGTGTATCGCGAAGTCGAGCTTGGACCGACGTACGAAGGGCTGCGCGTGATCCGCAAGGGGCTGCAACCGGGCGAGAACATCGTCGTGAACGGCCTGATGCGCGTGCGCCCTGGCGACACCGTGGCACCGAAGGCCGTGGCCATGGCCTATCGCAGCGAGCTTGAGCCGCGCGGCACCACCCCCGACCGCAAGCAGGCCGCGGACGAGGGCAAGGCCGACAAGGCCAAGGTGAGCTAAGCGCCCGCCCGAAGCCACACCGAACTGAAATTCTCCCTGCAGTAGTACATGGCGTCCGCTCGACGAGCGGACGGCCAGGGGGACTGCTTTCGCCGAGACCAAGATGAATCTCTCGAAATTCTTTATCGATCGCCCGATTTTCGCGGGCGTGCTGTCGGTGCTGATCTTCCTGATCGGCGCTATCTCGATGTTCAAGTTACCGATCTCGGAGTACCCGGAAGTGGTACCGCCCTCGGTGGTGGTGCGCGCGCAGTTCCCGGGCGCCAACCCGAAGGTGATCGCCGAGACCGTGGCCACGCCGCTGGAGGAACAGATCAACGGCGTCGAGGACATGCTCTACATGAACTCGCAGGCCAACAGCGACGGCAACCTGACGCTGACGGTGACCTTCAAGCTGGGCACTGACCCGGACAAGGCCCAGCAGCTGGTGCAGAACCGTGTCTCGCAGGCCGAACCGCGTCTGCCGGAGGACGTGCGCCGGCTGGGCATCACCACGGTCAAGAGCTCGCCTGACCTGACCATGGTGGTCCACCTGGTATCGCCGAACGACCGCTACGACATGACGTACCTGCGCAACTATGCGCTGATCAACGTGAAGGACCGCCTGGCGCGGATCCAGGGCGTGGGCCAGGTGCAGATGTTCGGCTCGGGCGACTACTCGATGCGTGTCTGGGTGAACCCGGAGAAGATCGCCGAGCGCGGCCTGGCCGCGTCCGACGTGGTGCGCGCCATCCGCGAGCAGAACGTGCAGGTGGCGGCCGGCGTGATCGGCCAGTCGCCGTCGCTGCCGGGCACCGACCTGCAGCTGTCGGTGAACGCCCAGGGCCGTCTGCAGACCGTGGAGGAGTTTGGCGACATCATCGTCAGGACCTCGCCCGACGGCGTGGTGACGTACCTGAAGGACATCGCCCGTATCGAACTGGGCGCGTCGGAATACGCGCTGCGCTCGTTGCTGGACAACAAGTCCGCCGTGGCGCTGCCGATCTTCCAGTCGCCGGGCTCCAACGCGATCCAGATCTCGAACGACGTGCGCAAGACCATGGCCGAGCTGAAGGCCAACATGCCGGAAGGCGTGGACTACAGCATCGTCTATGACCCGACGCAGTTCGTGCGCCACTCGATCGAGGCCGTGGTCCACACGCTGTTCGAGGCCATCGCGCTGGTGGTGCTGGTGGTGATCCTGTTCCTGCAGACGTGGCGCGCTTCGATCATCCCGCTGCTGGCGGTGCCGGTGTCGATCGTCGGTACGTTCGGCCTGATGCATGCGTTCGGCTTCTCGATCAACGCGCTGAGCCTGTTCGGCCTGGTGCTGGCGATCGGTATCGTGGTGGACGATGCGATCGTGGTCGTGGAAAACGTCGAGCGGAACATCGAGGAAGGGTTGTCCCCGAAGGAAGCCACGTACAAGGCCATGCGCGAAGTGTCCGGCCCGATCATCGCCATCGCGCTGACGCTGATCGCCGTGTTCGTGCCGCTGGCGTTCATGACGGGCCTGACCGGTCAGTTCTACAAGCAGTTCGCACTGACGATCTCGATCTCGACGATCATCTCGGCGTTCAACTCGCTGACGCTGTCGCCGGCCCTGTCCGCGCTGCTGCTCAAGGGCCACGACGCGCCCAAGGACTGGCTGACGCGCGGCATGGACCGTGTCTTTGGCGGCTTCTTCGCCCGCTTCAACCGCTTCTTCGGCCGCAGCTCGGACAGCTATGGCCGTGGCGTGAAGGGTGTGATCCGCCGCAAGGGGTCGGTGTTCGGCGTCTACGCCGTGATGCTGGTGGCGACGTGGGGCGTGTTCCAGATGGTGCCGAAGGGTTTTGTGCCGGCGCAGGACAAGCAGTACCTGGTGAGCTTTGCCAAGCTGCCTGATGGCGCCACGCTGGACCGTACCGAGGACGTGATCCGCCGCATGTCCGATATCGCGCTCAAGCATCCGGGCGTGGAATCGGCCGTGGCCTTCCCGGGCCTGTCGATCAATGGCTTCACCAACAGCCCGAGCGCCGGCATCGTGTTCGTCACGCTGGATCCGTTCGACAAGCGCAAGAGCAAGGAGCTGTCGGGCAATGCGATTGCCGCCGACCTGAACAAGCAGTACGGGTCGATCCAGGACGCGTTCATCGCCGTGTTCCCGCCGCCGCCGGTACAGGGCCTGGGGACGATCGGCGGGTTCAAGATGATGATCGAGGACCGTGCCGCGCTGGGTTACGACGAACTGTTCAGCGCCACCAATGCGTTCATGACCAAGGCCCGCGCCACGCCCGAGCTGGCTGGCATCTTCAGCAACTACCAGGTGAACGTGCCGCAGCTGGACGTGCAGCTTGACCGCACCAAGGCCAAGCAGCTGGGCGTGCCCGTGACCGACGTGTTCGAGACGCTGCAGACCTATCTTGGCTCGTCGTACGTGAACGACTTCAACAAGTTCGGTCGTACGTACCAGGTCAAGGTGCAGGCCGATGCGCAGTTCCGCCAGCATGCCGAGGACATCCTGCAGCTGAAGGCGCGCAGCAGCTCTGGCGAAATGGTGCCGCTGTCGTCGCTGGTGAGGGTCAAGCAGAGCTTCGGCCCGGATAGCGTGACGCGCTACAACGGCTTCACCGCCGCCGACATGAACGGTGGTCCGGCCCCGGGCTTCTCGTCGGGCCAGGCCCAGGCTGCTGCCGAGCGCATTGCTGCCGAAACGCTGCCCAAGGGCATCGGCTTCGAATGGACCGAGCTGACCTATCAGGACATCCTGGCTGGTAACGCGGGTGTGTGGATCTTCCCGCTGTGCGTGTTGCTGGTGTTCCTGGTGCTGGCTGCCCAGTACGAAAGCCTGACGCTGCCGCTGGCGGTGATCCTGATCGTGCCGATGAGCCTGCTGGCCGCCATGACCGGTGTCTGGCTGACGCGTGGCGACAACAACATCTTCACGCAGATCGGTTTCATCGTGCTGGTGGGGCTGTCCGCGAAGAACGCGATCCTGATCGTGGAGTTCGCCCGCGAACTGGAGCACCAGGGCCGTACCGTGGTGCAGGCCGCGATCGAGGCCAGCCGCCTGCGTCTGCGCCCGATCCTGATGACGTCGTTCGCGTTCATCATGGGTGTGGTCCCGCTGGTGATCTCGACCGGCGCCGGCGCGGAAATGCGCCATGCCATGGGCGTGGCCGTGTTCGCGGGGATGCTGGGCGTGACGTTCTTCGGCCTGTTCCTGACGCCGGTGTTCTACGTGGCACTGCGTCTGCTGGCGACGCGCAAGCAGCGTCGTGAAGCGGTTGCGACGGATGTGTCGGCTTCGCACGCCGTGCCGTCCGCAGAGTGATGGTGAAAGACATGAACAACATCGTGATGAAGCAGTACCTGCCCCGACTTGGCGCCCTGGCTGCCGCGCTGGTGCTGGCGGGCTGCTCGCTGGCACCGACCTACAAGGTGCCCGAGACGCCCACCGCCGCCACGTTCAAGGAAGCCGATGCCGCGGCCACGGAGGGCGCGCAATGGAAGACCGCAGCGCCGGCCGAAGGCCAGCAGCGCGGCGACTGGTGGAAGGTGTTCGGCGATGCCGAGCTTGACCGCCTGATCGACGCCGCCAACGCGCACAATCAGGACCTGGCCGCAGCGGCGGCCCGCCTGAAGCAGGCGCGGGCATTCACTGGCGCCACCGAGGCGGACATGTATCCGCAGCTGAGCGCGGGCTTCGATCCCACGCGCACGCAGTCGTCGGCCGCATCGCAGGGCCTGCCCGACGGCACGCGCGTGGCGCCGCAGACCGTGTACAAGGCACGCCTGTTTGCGAACTACGAGCTGGACCTGTTCGGCCGCGTGGCGAGCAGCGTGAATGCGGCCCGTGCCGAAGAGAAGGGCGCCGAGGACCTGTACCGCTCGGTGCAGCTTGCGCTGCAGGCCGATACGGCACAGGCCTACTTTGCACTGCGTACGCTGGACAGCGACCGCGAGCTGCTGAACGCGACGATCAAGTTGCGCGAGGATTCGCTGTCGCTGTTGCGCAAGCGCTACGAAGCGGGCGAGACCACCGATCTGGACCCGGCCCGTGCCGAATCGGAACTGGGCACGGCGCGCGCCGACCTGGCGGGCATCGAACGCCGCCGCGCCAACCAGGAGCACGCGCTGGCGGTGCTGACTGGCGTGGCGCCGTCGCAGTTCGGGCTGGCCGCGCGGCCGTTCGATACGGCGCCGGTGGCGGTGCCGGCGGGGCTGCCGTCGGAACTGCTGGAGCGCCGGCCCGATATCGCGGCGGCGGAACGCCAGATGGCGGCCGCCAACTCGCGGATCGGTATCGCCCGCGCAGCGTTTTTCCCGCGCATCTCGCTGACGGCGCTGTTTGGCTTCGAATCGTCGGACCTGTCGAACCTGTTCAAGTGGTCGTCGCGCACGTGGATGCTCGGGCCGCTTGTCGGTACCACGGTGGCGCAGACCATTTTCGATGGCGGCCGCAACAGCTCGAACCTGGCCGGCGCCCGCGCCGCCCACGAGGAAAGCGTGGCGCGTTACCAGCAGACCGTGCTGGTGGCCTTCCGCGAGGTGGAGGACAGCCTGGCCGATGTACGCTGGCTCAGCCAGCAGGCCACGGCACTCGATGGCGCGCTGGCTGGCGCCAAGCGGGCCCAGCGCATCTCGCGTAGCCGCTACGACGCCGGCGCGGTGGACTACCTGACCGTGATCGACGCGGATCGCACCGTGCTGCAGTCGCAGCGCGATGCCAACGCGGTGGCCGGCCTGCGCGCGGCGGCGACGGTGTCGCTGGTGCGCAGCCTGGGCGGCGGCTGGGCTCCGTTGCCGGAAGCGGTGGCGCAGAACTGATCGCCGTCGATATGGGCACCCCGCTCCCATGAAATGGGAGCGGGAGTAAACACAATCGGTCACAAACATGGCTGGCGCGATGTATCCAGGTCACTACACTGGATAGATCGCGCCAGTTTTGTTTTGGGGAGGGCCGATATGCGCATCCTTAGCCGGATGGTCGGGGCGGCCATCATGCTCGGCACGTTGCTGCCTCTGGCCTGCGCCGCGCAGTCCGTGACCGGTTCCATCGCCGTGGGCGGCTCCGCCCGGGTGAAAGGGCCGGCCACGGTGAACGGCACCCTGAGCGTGGACGGCCATGTCTACGCCAAGGGGCCGCTGACCGCGGCATGGTTCGCGTCACCGGGCGGCGGCTATCCGCCCCCGCCGGAACGAGGCCTGCTCAAGGTCTTCCATGGACCGCTGACCGTGCAGGGATCGATGGTCGTGCACGGCGATCTCTACGTCGATGGTCCGCTCACGGTCAACGGGCCGCTTGAGGCGGGCGGCGGCATCGATGCCAACGGGCCGATGGTGGAGCGCCACGCACGCTGATGTTGCACAATGGCGACTTCGCCGACTTCAACGATTTCGCCATGGCGCATGTCAGCCAAGCAGTGGGTCTCAAGAGCATTGCCCTGTTCGAAGCTGCCAAGGGCGCGCTGGTGATCCTGGCCGGGCTGGGCCTGGTGGCGTTGCTGCACGCCGACGCCCAGGCCCTGGCCGAAGCCATTGTCGGCCGCTTCCACCTGAATCCGGCCAGCCACTATCCGAAGGTGTTCCTGGCCCTGCTGTCCAACCCCAGCGACGGCCGCCTGTGGGCCATCGGCGGGTCGGCCGCCGTGTACGCGCTGATGCGCTTTGCGGAGGCCTATGGCCTGTGGCACGGGCGTGCCTGGGGCAACTGGCTTGGCGTCTGGTCGGGCGGGATCTACATTCCGGTGGAACTGTACGAGGCTGTGCGGCATCCGACCTGGATTCATGTCGGGCTGGCGGCGGCCAACGCGCTGGTGGTGGTCTATCTGGTGCAAAGCCTGGCGCGCCACACGGTCAAGTAAGCCGGGCGGCGCAAATCTGCTAAGGTAGAACGCGATGCCGCGCGCCTGCCGTGCGGCCGCCCCTGCCACGCGTGGCTGTCAGACAGCCACCGATATCAACCGCCCTAGAGACCCATCATGATTCACGAAATTGCACAGATCACGATCAAGCCCGGCATGGAAGCCCAGTTCGAAGCCAACGTGGCCAAGGCCAAGCCGCTGTTCCTGCGGTCGAAGGGCTGCCACGGCCTGAACCTGCAGCGCTCGATCGAACAGCCGTCGCAGTACGCCCTGGTGGTGGCCTGGGAGACCGTGGAAGACCATATGGTCCACTTCCGTGAATCGGACGAATTCCAGGAATGGCGCAAGCTGGTGAGCGACTGCTTTGCCGCGCCGCCGGCCGTGCATCACGTCAACACCGTGCTTTGACCCGTCACTGAAGGAGCCTGCCGCATGTCCTCCCCTCAGCAGCGCCCCCGGCATTTCTCGATGCTGCGCGACCTGCAGCTGGCGGATTTCTTCACGCTGGCGAACGCGGCGTGCGGCATGGGCTCGGTGTTCTACGCGATGTATTTCGTTGCCGACCCGTCGCTCAGGCATTTCTATATCGCGGCGGCGCTGGCGCCGGCCGCGTTCATCTTCGATGTGCTGGACGGACGCATCGCCCGCTGGCGCCACGCCCATTCGGCGCTGGGCCGAGAACTCGATTCGCTGTCGGACATCATCTCGTTCGGCGTCGGCCCCGCCACGCTGGCCTTTGCGGCCGGCATGCGCGGCGGCTGGGACCTGGCCGCACTGATCTACTTTGTCTGCTGCGGCGTCAGCCGCCTGGCACGCTTCAATGTCACGGCCGAAACCCTGGCCGAGGGATCGGCCCAGGGCAAGGTGAAGTACTTCGAGGGCACGCCGATCCCCACCAGCGTGGTGCTCACCGGCATCCTGGCCTGGTGCGCCTCGCACGGCCTGATCGGCGATGCCCTGCCGGCCGGCGCGCTTGAGCTTGGCCCCGGCACGTTCCACCCGATGTCGCTGCTGTTCGTGCTGAGCGGCTCGCTGATGATCAGCAAGACGCTGCGGATTCCGAAGTTCTGAACGCGTCTTTCCGCGTCGAAATCTTTTAGATCGGCTGCGAAGACTTTGAATCGACGCCATGAGGCGGCTGCGCTATGTTCGGCGCGTACCCGAACCCGCGAGGAGCCGTTGCCATGTCGAATTCCGTTGCCGCCAGGCTGGCTGGCCTGACGCTGCTTGCCGCCGGGCTTGCCGGCTGTGCGTCCCAGGTACCGTCTTCCTACAAGATGACCACGCCGATCCCGCCGGAGATCACCACGCCGGCATCGGTCGATACCCGCATTGGCAGGCTAGCGTTCTTCGATGGGGTGCCCACGGCGGCGACGGCCCAGAAGGTCTTTGACAATATCGATTTCGCACGCGGCGTGGAGGCGTTCCTGGACGGCGTGCCCGGCGCCTCGATGGTGGCGATCCGCACGGGCTTGCGCAGTGCGGGCGCGGTTGACAGCACCGTGGGCGTGTACGAGCAGCTGATGGACTCGAAGTCGATCTACCTGACGCCAAACAGCGAGACCATCTACTTCTGGAACTGGATGGACCTCAAGGATGGCCCGGTGGTGGTGGAGACGCCGCCCAACATCCTTGGCGTGGTCGACGATTTCTGGTTCCGCTACGTCACGGACATGGGCAACGCCGGGCCGGACAAGGGCAAGGGCGGCAAATACCTGTTCGTGCCACCTGGCTACACGGGCCAGCTGCCGTCCAGCGGCTACTTCATCGTCAAGAGTCCCACCTACGGCAACCTGCTGTTCGGCCGCGCATTCATGCAGCATGGCGATCCGCGTCCCGGCGTGGCAAGCCTGAAGGCCGGGCTCAGGGTCTACCGGCTGGCGGACGCGGCGCGGCCGCCGGAGACGAAGTTCCTTAACCTGTCCGGCAAGGTCATGAATACCGTCCATGCCAACAACTTCAAATTCTACGAAGAGGTCAACCAGATCATCCAGGAGGAGCCGGCCGGCGCGTACGGGCCCGATATGACCGGCATCTTCGCGGCCATCGGCATGCAGAAGGGCAAGCCGTTCGCGCCCGATGCACGGATGAAGCAGATCCTGACCGAAAGCGTGGCGGTGGGCAACGCAACGGCCCGCGCCATCGACTTCCGCAATCGCGACCCGCGTACGCTGATCTTCCCGGACCGGCGCTGGACCACGCCGTTCATCGGCGGCAGCTACGAATGGCTTGACAACGGCGCGCGTAATTTCGATGCACGCACGCTGTTCTTCTACGCCGCCACGATCGACACCCCGGCCATGGCCGTGGCAATGCCGGGCATCGGCTCGCAGTACGCGGCGGCGAACCTCGACGCCGCCGGCAACCCGCTGGATGGCGGCAAGACCTACCGGCTGCATGTGCCGCCCAACGTGCCAGTCAAGGATTTCTGGTCGGTGGTGGTGTATGACACCCAGACGCGCTCGATGCTGCAGACTGACCAGCAGTTCCCGAGCCTGTCGAGCGAGAAATCGCTGGTGAAGAATGCCGATGGCTCGGCCGACCTCTACTTCGGCCCGCAACCGCCGGCCGGCAGGCAGGCCAACTGGATCCAGACGATTCCGGGCAAGAGCTGGTTCACGATCTTCCGGCTCTACGGCCCGCTGCAGGCTTGGTTCGACAAGCAGTGGAAGCTTGACGACATCGTCGAGGCATCGTGAGCCCGGGGCGGACCTGGGGATATTCCATGACGGGGGCAGGGTCAGCAAGGTTTGCGGGCGGCGACTACAATCGCCCGGGACGTTGCCCGCTCCCGCCCTGGGAGCCCCAGGAATCCAAGGAATCTCCCCATGTCTCATCTCTTCGATCCGTACCAGATCGGCAATCTCGCACTCTCCAATCGCATCGCCATTGCGCCCATGTGCCAGTACTCGGCCGAAGAGGGCTCGGCCACTGACTGGCACATGATCCACCTGGGCGGCCTGGCGCTGTCCGGCGCGGGCCTGATGATTGTCGAGGCCACGGCGGTGTCGCCGGAAGGCCGCATCTCGCCGGCCGACCTTGGCCTCTACAGCGATGCCAACGAAGCCGCACTGGGCCGCGTGCTCGATGCGGTGCGCCGGTATTCGCCGATTGCCGTGGCGGTGCAACTGGGCCATGCGGGCCGCAAGGCGTCGAGCCAGGCCCCGTGGGAAGGTGGCGCGCAGATCCGTCCGGATGCGCCGTCCGGCTGGCAGACCGTGGCGCCATCGGCCGTACCGCATGCGGCCGACGAGGTGGCGCCCACGGCGCTCGATCGTGCCGGCATGCAAAAGATCCGCGATGATTTCGTGGCAGCGGCCCGGCGTGCGGCGCGCATCGGCGTCGACGGCATCGAGGTGCACGGCGCGCACGGCTACCTGCTGCACCAGTTCCTGTCGCCCATTGCCAACCATCGCACCGACGAGTACGGCGGCAGCCTCGAGAACCGCATGCGGTTTCCGCTGGAGGTGTTCGATGCCGTGCGCGAGGCCTTTCCGGCCGAGCGTCCGGTCTGGATGCGCGTATCGGCCACCGACTGGGTGCCGAACGGCTGGGATATCGAGGGCACGATTGCGTTGTCGCAGGCGCTGAAGGCGCGCGGCTGCGCGGCCGTGCACGTGAGCACCGGCGGTGTGTCTCCGCAGCAGGCCATCAAGCTGGGACCGGGCTACCAGGTGCCGTATGCCCAGCGCGTGAAGGCCGAAGTGGGCCTGCCGACGCTGGCAGTGGGCCTGATTACCGAGCCGGAGCAGGCCGAGGCGATCATCGCCAATAACGAAGCCGACATGATCTCGATCGCGCGCGCCATGCTGTATGACCCGCGCTGGCCGTGGCATGCGGCCGCCAAGCTTGGGGCGCAGGTCGACGCGCCCAGGCAGTACTGGCGCTCGCAGCCGCGCGGGCTGGAGCAGCTGTTCCGCAACGTGCATTTCGGTCAGCGCTAGACGCTGCGCGGAGACGAACATGTTCACTCCCTGTCCCTCCGAGAGAAGCCGCGATATCGCGGATCGCGTCGAACGCTTCGTGCGCGACGTGGTGGTGCCGTACGAGCAGGACCCGCGCTGCGAAGCCCACGGCCCGACCGCCGAACTGGTGGAAGAACTACGTGCCAGGGCACGGAGCGCAGGTGTGATGACGCCGCATATTCTGGCGGATGGCTCGCATCTGAGTCAGCTGGAAACGGCTGCGGTGCTGAAGCGATCCGGGTTGTCGCCGCTCGGCCCGGTTGCCGTCAACACCATGGCGCCCGACGAGGGCAACATGTTCCTGCTCGGCAAGGTGGCCACGCCCGCGCAGAAGGCACGGTTTCTGGACCCCCTGGTGCGTGGCGAGGCCCGTTCGGCATTTTTCATGACGGAGCCGGCCGAGGAGGGCGGTGCGGGCTCCGACCCGTCGATGCTGCAGACCCGGGCCGTGCTTGACGGCGACGCATGGGTCATCAACGGGCGCAAGAAGTTCATCACGGGCGCGGAGGGCGCCCGCGTGGGCATCGTGATGGCGCGTAGCGACGATGGTGGCGAACGCGCGCAGGCCACCATGTTCCTGGTCGATCTGCCGCACCCGGCGATCCGTACGGAGCGCGTGCTGGATACCATCGACAGCTCGATGCCGGGCGGCCACGCCCAGGTGCTGATCGACAATCTGCGGGTGCCGGCGGACCAGGTGCTTGGCGAAGTCAACGACGGCTTTCGCTACGCGCAGGTGCGGCTGTCGCCGGCACGGCTTTCGCATTGCATGCGCTGGTTCGGGACGGTGGCGCGCGCCGACGAGATTGCGCGCGGCTATGCCACGACGCGCAAGGCGTTTGGCAAGCTGCTGATCGACCATGAGGGCGTCGGGTTCATGCTGGCCGAAAACCTGATCGACCTGCAACAGGCAGCGCTGATGATCGACTGGTGCGCGGGCGTGCTGGATGCCGGGTCGCTGGCGACCACCGAAAGCTCGATGGCAAAGGTGGCCGTGTCCGAGGCGCTGTTTCGCGTGGCGGACCGATGCGTGCAGATACTGGGCGGCAACGGCGTATCGCGCGATACCATCGTGGAGCAGGCGTTCCGCGAATTGCGGGCCTTCCGCATCTACGACGGCCCGACCGAAGTGCACAAGTGGTCGCTGGCAAAGAAGATCAAGCGCGACATGCTGGCAACGCCGGGCAGCCATGGCTGAGGGATGACGTGCGGCACGGCCGCGCCCGGCCGTGTGGCATAGTGTGCCGTCATTTCACAATCACGCAGGCCTGAATCACGATGAGCGAAGCAAGTTTCGACCCCCATGTTCCCGCACGCCGGCTGACCGCCGCATCCCGCGCCGGCGAGGCGTTGATCGAGCTGGCGGAGGCCGAGCGCCCCGCCACGCTGGCGCAGGGTTACGCCGTCCAGGCGGCTTTTGTCGCGACACTTGGCGAGGGCGCAGTGGGCTGGAAGCTTGCCGGGGCCTCGCCGCGAGGGCTGCGCGGCGAACTGCCCAATCCGCCTGCGATCGGCACGCTGACGCCGGCCCGCGTATTTCAATCGAACGCCGTGGTGACGCTGCCGCCGGGCCGGCAGGCAACGCTCGAGGTGGAAGCGTCGTTCACGTTTGCGCGCGCGGCGTCCCCCGCCAACGAGACGTTCGACGCGGCATCGATGATCGCGGGCGCGGCCGTGGCCGTGGAGGTCGTGTGCAGCCGGTTCGTGGATCGCAAGGCGGTGGGCCAGCCGAGCTTTATCGCCGACAACGTGGGCTTTCATGCGCTGATTCGTGGCGACCGGATCGACCACGCAGCCGATCCGCTGTTTGAAGCCGATGCGGGCATCTGGCGCGATGGCGAGCGTATCGCCGGTTCGCTGGGTGGTGACGACCGGACCAAGCCGTTCCTGTCGCTGGGCCATCTGTGGGACAGGCTCGCTGCAGAGGGGGCGACGATTCCCGCAGGCGCTGTGGTTACCACCGGCACGCTATCCGTGCCCGTGGATGTGCCGGCGGGAGGCGATTTCGTGGCCCGCGTGGGCAATGCCGCCGTGGCGTTCTCGCTCGCCTGACCGGACGGCGGCTGGCGGCTGGCGGCTGGGGCAGCGTGTCCCTTTTGCGAGTGTCGGAGCAGGAATCGCGACAGCCAACGGGTTCGGCATCGGGCAGACTACCCTGTCCAGAAAACCAATAAAGAACCTGGGGGAGACGCCCAATGAACACCGAGCTTTCGCCAACGCCGCCGGTTAAAAAAGCCGCCGAGGCTCCGCAGGCCGCACGGCCTGCCACGGACAACCACCCGCTGCGGGTGGTCTTGCTGCTCAATGTCGGCCACGCGCTGGACCACCTGTTTCTGCTGATCTTCGCCACGGCGGTGGGCACCATCGCATCGGAGTTCGGGTTCGCCCGCTGGGAAGACCTGATGCCCTATGGCGTGGGCGCATTTTTCCTGTTCGGGCTTGGCTCGGTGCCTTCGGGCCGCCTGGGCGACATGTGGGGCCGCCGCCAGATGATGCTGGTGTTCTTCTTCGGGCTTGGTGTCGCGGCACTGCTGACGGCGCTGTCGCACGGCCCCTGGCAACTGGCGGGCGGGCTGGCCCTGATCGGCCTGTTTGCATCGATCTATCACCCGGTGGGGATTCCGATGCTGGTCCAGCGCGCGAGCCGGCCGGGTTCGGCCATCGGGCTCAATGGCCTGGCGGGCAATCTTGGCGTGGCCGGTGCCGCGCTGCTGACGGGATTCCTTGTCCAGGCATGGGGCTGGCGCGCGGCATTCGCCGTGCCCGGTGTCATCTCCATCGTCTGCGGCATTGCCTTTGCGTTGCTCTGCGCGCCCCAGGGCCCGGCGCCGGGGCGCAGCCGCAAGCCGCCGCAGGTGGTCTTGCCGCCCCGGCTGCTGGCCCGGGCGCTGGTCGTGATGACGGCGGCCGCTGTCACCGGGAGCCTGCTGTTCAACTTCACCACCAATGGCAACACCCAGTTCCTGACCGAGCGGTTCAATGGGCTGGTCGACGACCCGGTCATGATCGGCCTGCTGCTGGCCGTGATCTATACGCTGGCGTCGTTCACGCAGGTGATTGTCGGAAAGCTGATCGACACGGTGCCGCTCAAGCGCCTGTACCTGTGCCTGGTGCTGGGGCAGATTCCCTGGCTGGTGCTTGCCGCGCATGCGCAGGGATGGTGGCTGTTCGTGGCGCTGCTGGGCGCCATGGTGTGCATCTTCGGCAGCATCCCGTTCACCGACGCGATGATCGTGCGATACGTCGACGACAGCGTAAGATCGCGCGTCGCCGGCATGCGGCTGGCCGTTTCCTTCGGCATCAGCTCGCTGGCGGTCTGGCTGCTGGGGCCGGTGGTCAAGGCGTCGAGCTTCGCCTCGCTGTTCCTGGCGATGGCCTGCATCGCCGCGTGTACCGCGCTGGTGGTGCTGCTGCTGCCGTCCGATGCCGCCGCGGCGGGGCAGGCAGAGGCCCGCAACTGACCCGGGCCTCGCGCTGCGCCGGCACGCCGGCCGGTGACACCGATCCGCCTCGCCGATCCGCCTTCAAGGCAGCAGGTGCGTATCGTTCGGTGCCTGCGGCGGCAGCTTGATGGCCAGCGACCTGAACTCGCCGGTCGAGGCGACCGAGCCCGCGTGCGCGGCGCCCTTCGGGATGATGATCAGGTCGCCGGGCCCCACCTGGTGCTGTTCGTTGCCCAGCCAGAACGTCCCGGTGCCTGCAATCACATACTGGATCTCGTCGGCGCTGGTGTGATAGTGCTTGGGCACATTGCCCGACTGCACGGCAATCGTGCCGCTCGGTGTGTTCACCAGCCCCCTGGTGCGCAGCGTGCCCATGTTGGGCACCTGCGGCCCGATATCGTCGTTGCTCATCGCGGCCAGGTTCTTGATGATCAGCGGCGCCAGCGCGGCCGGCGGGGTCTGCGCATGGGCCAGCGGCAGGTCCACATGGGCCGCCAGGAAGCCGGCAGCGAACGTGGCGATGAAAGCGGCCGGGACGGCGGCACGAACGGCAAGTCGATGCATTGTTATCTCCCTTTTTGTTGTACTGGCGGTCATGGCACTGCGGCAACACACCATGCCAGCCATGCCGCGCTGCATTGTCTCACCGGCATCGGCATCTGGCGCCAGCATGCGGGCATCGGGACTTTCCTCCTTGACTTCTGCAGCCGCGCAAGGCGGTACCGGTATCGAATCCCGCGCTGCAGCATCATTCAAACGCCAATAACGAAGGGATTACCATGATTGCCGCGCCCCATTGATGGCGCGACCATCGGCGCAAATAGATTGCAGTGGGCAGTACCCCGGGCGCCCCGAAAGCACGCCCGTCGTCACAGAAGTAGTCGAAGAACGCACTCTGGGAGACACCAACCATGCAAGTCTATGACGGGCTCGTCTTTGCCTGCGCCATGATCCTTGTCTGCATGTACGCCTATCTGGGCGTGCAGTCGCAGAGCCTCGCGCTGAAATACGTATCGCCTGCCATTGTGGGCGTCCTGACGCTTGTCTATGCGCTGCTGCCGATGCGCATGATTGGCTGACGCGCGACGCAGACAAAAACCCCGCCAGGCCATGGCGGGGTGTGCAGACCTGCGCCAGCCACCGCAGCGGCCAGCCTGATGGCCGATGACGCCTAGCGCAGCGACAGCCAGATCGCCTTCGGCTCCGTGAAGTTCTCGATGGCGGCGTCGCCATGCTCGCGGCCCAGGCCGGAGTCGCCCGCGCCGCCCCACGGCAGGCGCACGTCGGTATAGCCATAGGTGTTGATCCAGACCGTGCCGGCGCGCAGTTCGCCGGCCACCTTGTGCACGCGCTGGATGTCCGCGCTCCACACGCCTGCGGCCAGGCTGAACGCCGTGCCATTGGCAATGCGCACCGCATCTTCCTCGTCGTCGAATGGGATCACGCTGGCTACCGGGCCGAAGATCTCCTCCTGCGAGATCCGCATCTCGTGCGCCACGTTGGCAAACACGGTGGGCTCGACGAAGAAGCCGCGCTCGCCCACGCGCACGCCGCCCGTGATGGCGCTGGCGCCTTCCTGCCTGCCGATGTCGACATAGTCCAGCACGGTCTTCATCTGTGCGGCGGAGACCACGGGGCCCATGGTGGTGTCGGGCGCGGCCGGGTCGCCCACGCGGATGGCTTTGGCGCGCGCGGACAGCCGTTCCACCACTTCGTCATACACCTGGCGCTGCGCCAGGATGCGCGAGCCGGCCGAGCACACCTGGCCGGCATTGAAGAAGATGCCCGAGGCTGCCGCGCGCGTGGCGGCGTCCAGGTTGGCATCGGCAAAGATCACGTTGGCTGACTTGCCCCCCAGTTCCAGCGTCACGCGCTTGAAATTGGCCGCCGCGCCCTGCATGATGCCGCGCCCCACGCCGGGCGATCCGGTAAAGGTCACCTTGTCGATGCCCGGGTGCGCCACCATGGCGTTGCCCACCACGCTGCCCTTGCCAGTCACCACGTTGAACACGCCCGGCGGCACACCGGCTTCGAGCGCCAGTTCGGCCACGCGCAGCGCGGTCAGCGGGGTGATCTCGGCGGGCTTCACGATCAGCGTGCAGCCGCAGGCCAGGGCCGGGGCGATCTTCCACATGCCGATCATCAGCGGGAAATTCCACGGCACGATGGCTGCCACCACGCCCACGGGCTCGCGCACCGTATAGGTCAGCGCGTCCGGACGGGCCGGGATCACGCTGCCGTGGATCTTGTCGCACCAGCCCGCGTAGTAGCGCACGGTGTCGATCACGGCCGGCATGTCCTGGCGCCGCACAGAGGCCAACGGCTTGCCGGCGTCCTGGCTTTCCAGCGTCACCAGTTCTTCGGTGTGGGCTTCGAGCAGATCGGCAAACCGGTACAGGATGCGTGCCCGATCCGCCGCGCGCATGCCGGCCCAGCCCTTCAGCGCCGTGCGTGCGGCCTTGACCGCGCTATCCACGTCGGCGGCGCTGCCTTGTGCCACCAGCGCAATGGGCGCTTCGGTGGCGGGATTGATATCGGTGGAGTATTCGCCGGTGCCAGGCGGCAGGCGCTTGCCGTCGATCAGCAGGTCGTGCTTGGGCAGATCGGAACGCAATGCGGTCATGGAAGGCTCCTCGCTTGGTTCATGGTGCTGGAATGACGTGCGCGGCGGCCGGAGAATCAGGCCCGCTTTTTTTGGAGTGTGGGCGGGCCTCAGACCTAAGTCCAATTAATAGGAATGATTCATTCATACGATTAATGCATGAATGAGGGCTTTGCTTATCGTGTGACCGCTTTCCATTCAGGCAGGCCACCCGGATGGACGCGTTGCAGGCGCGTCAGGGACAGGCGCTCAGCCCGCCTCGCGCAGCAGGGCGCCGATGGCGGCATGAAGCTCGCCAGGCACCACGGGCTTGTGCAGCAGGGCGGTACCCCCGGCGTGGACATTGCGCAGGCGGTCGGCGGCGGTATCGCCGGTAATGACGATGGCCGGCAGGTTGCGGCCGGTGCGTTCGCGGATGGCGGCAATCGCCTCCAGCCCGGTGCGGTGGCCGCGCAGGCGGTAGTCGGCCAGCACCAGGTCCGGCGTAAAGCCGGAAAGCAGCGCCAGCGCCTCTTCCTCGGTTTCGGCGGTCTGGTTCGGGCAGTTCCAGACCGTCAGCAGGCCGGACATGGCCTCGCGGATGGCGGGGTCGTCGTCGATCACCAGCACGCGCAGCCCATCCAGGCGCGCGGCGGCGCCAGGCAGCACCGATTCCTCGGGCGCCGTCCATGCCAGCGGCAGGCGCAGGCGGAACACCGAACCCCGGTTTGGCACCGACGCCAGCGTCACCGACGTCTGCATCGTTCGCGCCAGGCCGTCCACGATGGCGAGCCCCAGGCCCAGCCCCTTGCGCTGGTCGCGTTCCGGGTTGCCCAGTTGATGGAACTCGCGAAAGATCGCCCGGTGCTGGGTCACCGGGATGCCGATGCCGGTATCCCAGACTTCCACCGACACATGGAAGCGGCGCTTGCGGCAGGCCACCAGCACGCCGCCACTGCGCGTGTAGCGGATGGCGTTGGCGATCAGGTTGCGCAGGATAAGTTCGGCCAGCGTGGGGTCGCCAAAGGCCGTGGCCGTGGTGTCGCGCGTGCGGTAGACCAGCCCGCGCGCATTGGCCTGCGGGGCAAACTCGTTTTCGAGCTTGTGCAGCAGCGGCTGCAGCCGGAAGGGACGCGGCCGCGACGTGACCACGCCGGCGTCGAGCTTGGAGAAATCGAGCAGCGTGTTCAGCATTTCGCGCGCTGCGCCCGACGATGCCTCGATATGGTCCAGCAACTGGCGCTGCCGTGCGTCCAGCGGCGTGCGGCCCAGCGATACCAGGAACAGCCCCAGCGCATGCAGCGGCTGGCGCAGGTCGTGGCTGGCCGATGCCAGGAACACCGACTTGGCCCGGTTGGCTTCCTCGGCCTCGCGCTGGGCGTGGCCGGCCCGTGCGGTCTGGTCGCGCAGCTGGGAGATCAGTTCCACGTTCTCGAAACGCAGCGTCAGCGAATGCCGCGCCATGCGCGAATAGTTGCGCGCGAACACGATCAGTACGAACAGGTAGAGCGGGGTGCCCAGGAACATCGGCAGGTAGGCGATATCGTGCGTGACGATAAAGACCGCCCAGACCGGCACGATGGCCGGGATGAAGAAGCCCACCGCCACGGGCAGGCAGGCCGAGAACACGGCCAGCGCCGCCGCGCTCATGCCGGCAATCAGTGATAGCACGCAGATCACCACGGCCGGCGAGCGGATATCGAGATAGAGCCAGCCGGCCAGCCCCCACAGGCAGCCGATCAGGACCAGCATGGCGGTCATGCCCCGCGCGTACAGGCCCGAGCGGGCTTCGGTCAGCCGGTCGGGCACGGCCAGCCGGCCAAAGTGGGCCATGGCACAGAGCACCGCCATGCCCGCCGCCCACGGCAGCGCGCCGGGATGGCCCTCGGTCAGCGACAGGCCCGTGCCCAGGATGATGGCGGCCAGCGCGCAGCCCAGCATGGCCATGCCGAAGCTCTGGTCGATCAGCTCCATCTGCGCGGACAGCAGGCGCGGCTCGTCGTAGTGCGGAAGGAAGGGCAACGCCATGGTCGCGCGGCGGGCGGGTTGGGTGGAGAGGCGCTCAGCGATGCGTCTGCACCAGCCCGCGGCGCTGCGCTTCGAGGATGGCTTCCACGCGGCTGACCACGCCCAGATGGTCGAGGATGGCCGCCACGTGCACGCGCACGGTGTTTTCGGACAGCCCCAGGTGGTAGGCGATGACCTTGTTCGAACGCCCCAGGCTCAGTTGCGTCAGCACCTCCAGCTGGCGCGGCGTGAGCTGGCTGGGCTCGTAGGCCGGGGCAACGCCCGGGGCGCTGCCGTGCGCGCCGGGGCCGTACCCGTTGCCGTCCGCCGGGAAATGCGTGCCGCCCGACAGGCAGCTGGCGATGGCGCGCTCGATATCGACCGCATCGGCCGACTTCGGCAGGAACCCGGCAATTTCGCGCCGGGAATCGGCGGGAATGGCGTCGATATGCGATGTGCCCGAGACAATCACGATACGCGCGGCGGCAAAATGCCGGCGCAGGACCTTGATACCTTCGATGCCGTTCAGGCCCGGCATCTGGATGTCCAGCAGCAGGATGTCCACAGGCTGGCTGGCGTGGGCCTGCACGGCCTCCATGACCGATCCCGCCTCGATGATCGACGCCACGCTGGGGCTGTCTGCCAGCAGCAGCTTCAGCCCGGTGCGGAACAGGGTGTGGTCATCGATCAGCAGGAGTCGGGCACGCGACATGGGAACACGCACAAAGTGCAGGGAGCGACATTGGGATCGATTGGACTGGATTCGACGCAGGTTGTCCATCGCCAGCATTGGGGGCGTGCCGGGTTGCGGCGGCGCCAGCCCATGTGATGGATAACGGCCTCTAGTCCGGAAAGATTATTGGCAGCGTAGTGGTGCGATGCCAGCATTTTCCCGTGGACGAATTCCGCGACTTGTCCATACCACTTCTCATACCCGCTCCTCCCGGCTGCGGGTATTTTTTTGTCCGGATGCCGGGCCGGTCAGACCGGAATCGACAGCGGCCCGGCGGTCACGTCCCAGGTTGTCGCATCAAGGAACCAGCGGGCGGCGTGGGGGCCGTTCAGCGCGCATTGTTCGCCCGACACGCGCAGCCAGTCGCCCTCGGGCAGGCCGAGCACCGGGGTATCCGGCGACAGCGTCGTGAATTCGGCCAGCCGCTGGTCGCGCGTCTCGCCACGGAAACCTTCGATTTCCAGGTTGTAGTAGTGCGGGTTGATCTGGAAGGGCACCAGGTTCAGTGCGTCGAAGCCGCCCGGGTCCACCACCGGCATGTCGTTGGTCGTGCGGATGGTCGGCGTGGCCAGGTTGGACCCGGCGCTCCAGCCGATATAGCGCGCGGCGCCGCTGCGCACGCGGGCGGCCATCGGCGCCAGCAGGCCCTGCTGGCGCAGCACCTGCAGCAGGCGGAACGTATTGCCGCCGCCCACCACGATCAGCGTGGCGGCGTTGACCGCAGCCAGCGTATCGGCCTGCTCGTGCAGTGACTGCACCGCGATGCCGTTCTGTGCGAAGGCCTCGCGCACCTGGGCGGCGTAGCTGTCCCAGTCGCGGGTCACGCCCGCGTAAGGCACAAACAGGGCGTCGGTACGGCCATCGGCCAGTTCGGCGATGGCTTGGGCAGCATGAACGAGGTAACCCTCGTCCGAGGTCGAGTTGCTGAGCAGGAGCAGATCCATGTCGGGGTGTCGCATAGTTCCGCCTGGCGGAACGTTGGTCCGTAAATCGAGAGAAGCCGACAATGGTACGCCAATGGCATCGGCACGGGCACGGCGCGTGTGCCGGTGCCGTCAGTCGATCAGCCTGCCGTCCGCGTCGAAGAACGGATGCCGCGCCCCGTGGTCGCCGATGGCCGCCAGGTGCGTGACCAGCCCGTGTTGCGGGTGCCACCAGTGCAGCAGGTAGCCCGGCGGCTCCATGCGGAAGCACGATGGCGCCTGCGGGTCCAGGTCCAGCGCCACCTGGTGCGCGGGGCCCGGCGCGGTCATGGCGATGGTGCCGCCAAAGCGGCGCGTGATCTGCCGGTGCAGATGGCCGCAGATCACGCGTTCCACCTGCGGATGCCGGGCGATCACCGCTTCCAGGCTGGCCGCGTTTTCCAGCCCCTGCACGTCCATGTGGCCGATGCCGGTATGGAACGGTGGGTGGTGCAGCATGACCAGCGTGGGCTGCTGCGGCGCGGCGGACAGCGCCGCATCGAGCCAGGCCAGCCCATCGGCATCGGCGCGGCCGCCGGGCTTGCCGGGCACGGTGCAATCGAACCCCACCAGCCGCAGCGGGCCGGCATCGACGGCGTAGTGCATCGGCGCCTCGCCGTCGCCGTTGGCGAACAGGTAGTCGTGATCGTGAAACACGCTGCGCAGCGATGTGCGGTGGTCGTGATTGCCGGGCAGCAGCTTTACCGGCATCGGCAGGCGCTGCAGGATATCGCGCAGGAAGCGGTACTCGTGGGCGTGGCCGAAGTCGACCAGATCGCCGGTGACCACGACGATATCGGGCAGTTGCGGGGCGGCCAGCAGCGTGTCGATGGCCGTATGCAGCGCACCGGCCGTGTCCACCATGCGGTACGACAGCTTGCCGCCGGCCTTGATATGCAGATCGGTCAGTTGCGCCACCAGGTAGGGCGTTGGGTTTGCGTGGGTCATGCTGCCTGGCAAAGCGTGATCAGGTGTTGGGTATCGATGCGCAGGCCTACGCGGGTGCCGGCGGCCCATGCGTCGCGCCGCGCGGTATCGACGATCAGCGGCGCGGTGGCGCCCACATCGACCAGCAGGCGCGTGTGGTTGCCCAGGAACAGCGCGGTGACGACCGTGCCTTCCACATGGGCGTCGCCGGCATGCACCAGCGCCACGTCCTCCGGCCGGAACATCAGGCGGGCGGTGGATGTGATCGGCGCATCGTCGGGCGGCCCCATCGGCACCGTGCCGCCCGGCACGCGCCAGCGGCCTGCTTCGGCCGTGCCCGGCAAATGGTTCATGGTGCCGATGAAGTCCGCCACGAACGCGTTGGCCGGCGCGCGGTAGATGTCCTGCGGCGTGCCGGCCTGGGCGATGCGGCCCTTGTCCATCACGATGATGCGGTCGCCCAGCGCCATGGCCTCGGCCTGGTCATGCGTGACGTACACGGCGGTGATATGCAGGCTGCGCAGCAGCTGGTTGATGTCGGCGCGCAGCGCGTCGCGCAGCTTGGCGTCGAGCGCGGTCAGCGGCTCGTCCAGCAGCAACACGCGCGGCTGCACGGCAATGGCGCGTGCCAGCGCCACACGCTGGCGCTGGCCGCCCGACAGCTGGTCGATGCGGCGGTCGGCAAACGGCTCCAGATGCATCATCGCCAGCATCTCGTCCACACGGCGCTTGCGTGCGGCGCTGTCCACGCGGCGCACGCGCAGGCCATAGGCGATGTTCCCGGCCACGCTCATGTTTGGAAACAGCGCGTAGTTCTGGAACACCATGCCCACGCCGCGCTGCTCGATGGGCTGGTCGGTCACGCGTGCGTCGCCAAACCAGACCTCGCCACCGGCATCGGGCTGCTCCAGCCCGGCGATGATGCGCAACGTGGTGGTCTTGCCGCAGCCCGACGGCCCCAGCAGCACCACGGTCTCGCCGGCGCCGATATCCAGGTCCAGCGGCTGCAGCGCCAGCGTGCCGTCCGCGAATGTCTTGGCGCACTGGCGCAGGCGGATGGGGGTGGGTTCATGCATGGCGGCTTCCTGGAACGGTGGAGGCGTTGGGGACGGCGGGGACGGTCTGGGACAGGGCCGCAGGTGCGTCCGGGGCGGGTTCGGCAACCGGCGCGTGGCGGCGCGTGCGCGCCCCCAATGCGCTGACCGCCTGCATGAACACCAGCATCGGAATGATCATGACGAAGAACACGATGGTGTAGGCAGAGCCGATTTCGAGCCGCATCGACGCGTAGCTGTCGGCCAGGCCCACGGGCAGCGTCTGCGTGGTGGGCGTGTGCAGCATCCAGGTCAGGTTGAATTCGCCCACCGACAGCGTCACCACCATCAGCGCGCCGGCCAGGATGCCCTGGCGGCAGTTTGGCAACACCACCGTGAAAAAGCGTTGCAGGCGCGTGGCGCCCAGGCTCGCGGCGGCGTCTTCGAGCGTGCGGATGTCGATGGCCGACAGGATCGCCAGCACCGCCCGCACCATGAACGGCAGCGTGAACACCACATGGCCGATCAGGATGAACACCCAGCTCGTACGCAGGCCCTGCCAGCTGCCGTAGAGCAGGATCAGGCCCAGCGCCGTGGCCAGCCCGGGCAGCGCCACGGGCAGCATCAGCAGTTCCTCGATCAGCCGCGTCACGCGGTTGCGCCGCAGCGCCATGTAGTAGGCGGCGGGCACGCCAATCACCAGCGTGCAGGCCACGCAGGCCAGCGCGATGCCCAGCGACAGGAAGATGGTGTTGCGGTAGAGCGACCAGACTTCTTCCAGCCAGCGCGTGGTCAGCCCGCTCGACAGGCCGACGAAGATGTTGTTGGTCAGGCCGGCCAGCACGGACAGCACCACGGGCACGGTCATGAAGGCGCAGACCAGCAGGGTCAGCGTCAGTTGCAGCCAGTAGCCGGCGCGGCGGGGTTGGGCGGTGCGCATGCGGCGGTCCTCAGGCAGTGGCGGCGACCGTATCGCCGGAATACCAGCGCGCCAGCGCCAGCAGGGCCCAGGTCACCACGCCAAGCAGGATCGACAGCGCGGCGGCCATGCCGAAGTTGGCGTAGTTGGTGAACTCGTTGTAGATCGTCAGCGGCAGCACGTCGAGCTGCGTGGCAAGCGTAAAGGCCGTGCCGAACGCACCCATGCTGGTGGCAAAGCAGATCGCGCCGCTGGACAGCATGGCCGGCATCAGCGCGGGCAGCATCACGTCGCGCACCACACGCCAGGGGCTGGCCCCGAGCGAGCGCGCGGCTTCCTCCAGAGAGGGGTCGAGCTTTTCCACGGCGGCCATCACGGTCAGGATCACGCGCGGAATCGAGAAATACAGATAGCCGACGAACAGCCCGGCCAGCCCGTAGGCAAAGGTCCAGCGCTCGCCGGCCAGCAGGTCGCCAATGCTTGCCAGCAGGCCATTGCGGCCGCCGAGCATGATGACCATGAAGCCGATCACCACGCCGGGAAACGCCAGCGGAAAGGTCAGCATTGCAACCAGCACGGGCTTGCCGGGCACCGGATGGCGTTGCAGGAAGGTGCCGGCGATGCCTGCGATCACCAGCGTCGCCAGCGTGACCAGTGCCGACAGCACCACGGTCACCATCAGGCTGTGCAGGTAGCGGGCACTGGTGAGCACGGTCCAGTAGACCCCCGCGCCGTCCCTGCCGGTCAGGCTGACTTCGATCAGCCGGGCCATCGGCAGGCAGAAGAACGCCAGGAACACGAGCAGCGCGGGCAGCGCGAACAGGAACAGGGCGGGGGATCGCTGGGTCATGGTGCGGGGCGCGGGCCGGGGGCCTAGCGCACTTCCTTCAGGTACTGGTCGCTGAACGCCTTCTGCGACTGGGCCATCTTGCCGAAGTCCACCGGCTTGGCGCGCGCGTAGTCGGCGGCGGGCAGGAAGCGCGACTGCACTTCGGCCGGCATCGGCACGTTGCGCACCGGACGCAGGTAGGCGTTGGCCCACAGCGCCTGGCCCTGGTCGGACAGCACGAAGTCCAGCACCTTGCGGCCATCGGCAGCGTGCGGCGCGTTGTTCACCAGGCTCATCACGTACGGCACCACCAGCGTGCCTTCCTTCGGGATCACGAAGGCCACGTTGGCGCGGTCCTTGTACTTGGCCCGGTAGGCGTTGAAGTCATAGTCCAGCAGGATGGGGATCTCGCCGGACAGCACGCGCGCATAGGCGGTCTGCTTCGGCACGATGGGCTGGTTCTTCTGCAGGTCGCGGAAGTACTTGAAGGCCGGCCCGAAGTTGTCCAGAGAACCGCCCATGGCCTGGTTCACGGCCACGGCGCCCACATAGCCGACAAAGGCGCTGGCCGGGTCGAGATAGCCCACCAGGCCCTTGTATTCGGGCTTGAGCAGGTCGGCCCACGACTGCGGCACGGGCTTGCCGCGCAGCGCGTCGACGTTGACCATGAAGCCCAGCGTGCCCGAGTGGATGGCAAACCAGTTGCCCTGCGGGTCCTTCAGGCCGTCGGGGATATCGTTCCAGTGGGCCGGCTTGTACGGCTGCGTCACGCCATCGGCCTTGGCCTGGATGCCGAAGGTCACGCCCAGGTAGGTCACGTCGGCCACCGGCGCGGCCTTTTCGGCCACCAGTTGCGCCAGCGACTGGCCCGAGTTCTTGTTGTCGAACGGCACGGTGACGCCGGTCTTTTCCTTGATCGCGCGGATCTGCGCGGCCCAGTCGGCCCATTCGGGCGGGCAGTTGTAGCAGATGGCGGTCTGTGCGGCGGCGCCCTGGCTGAAGGCGGCGAAGGTGGTGGCGACAGCGGCGGCGGTGGCCAGCCAGCGCAGCGGACGGCGCCAGAAGGATTGCGTCGACATGTAAGGCTCCCTGGTTAGGTCAGTCGGTCAGTCGGTCAGTCGGTCAGTCGGATCAGGCAGGAACTGCGGGCGCGCTGACGGTGCCCTCGATACGTAGTGCGTGCGGCAGCAGCGTGGCGTGGCCGTCGGCACCGGCCGAGCCAACATCCAGCCGGTGCAGCAACTGGGTGATGGCCTGCGTGCCGATATCGGCGTTGGGCTGGATCACGGTGGCAAGCGGCGGTTCCACCAGCGCACCCAGCGCGATACCGTCGTAACCCAGCACCGACACATCGCGCGGCACGCGCAGGCCCAGGCGCTTGAGATCGGAAATCACGCCGATGGCGAGCAGGTCGTTGGTGCAGAAGAACGCGGTGGGGGCGTCGGCCTGGGCCATCAGTGCCCGGATCTGGGGCGCGTTGCTGGCCGTGTGGGACGGCAGGTTGACCGGATCGCGTATCGGCAGGCCATGGGCGCGCATGGCATCGGCATAGCCGGCAAAGCGTTGCCGGGCACGGTCTGACGCGGTAAAGGCGCCCGAAATCACGGCGATGCGCCGGTGGCCGGCCGCGATCAGCGCGTTGACGCCCTGGCAGGCGCTGGTCTGGTTGTCCACCGAGACCGAGTGCCGGCCGCGCTCGGCAATCTCGCGCGACACCTGGTTGTAGGCCAGCACATAAGGCACCGATTCCTGGTCGAGCTGGTCCAGCACGGTGCTGTCGCCGGCATCGGCCACGGTCAGCACCATGCCGTCGACGCGGTGGCGCAACAGGTATTCGATGCGCTCCCTTTCGCGGGCCGGATCGTAGTTGCTGGTGACCAGCATCAGGGAGTAGCCTGCTGCCATGGCCGATTCTTCAATTCCGCGCCAGCATTCGGCAAACACCGCGTTGTCCAGCGTCGGCAGCATGACGCCAACGATGCGCGTGCGCTGCGCGCGCAGCTTGGCGCCCAGCAGGTTGGGGCGGAACGACAGCCGCCGCGCGGCCTCGTGCACGCGCTGGGCGGTGGCCTCGCGCACCAGTTGCGGATGGCTGAAGACGCGCGATGCGGTGGCCAGCGACACCTTGGCGGCCAGCGCGACATCGGCCAGCGTCACGCCCTGGCCAGGTTCGGCAGAAGCCAGGCGGGGCGGCAGGGCGGCGCGGCGGGATGTTGGCATGCATTCCTCATCTGATGGCGCACTTCAGGATGAAAACGTTTTCATTGAAGTGCCGAAAAATCAGGCGTCAAGGAATATTTGCGCTGCGCTGCCGCAAAACCGGCTACGCAGGCTCCCGCGCCTGTCATCGTCGCGCATTGTCACGGGGCTCTGTGACGGGACGATGACAGGGCGGTGCCGATCCTGGCGGGGTGCTTACTTCGTCTTGGGAGTCGCGCTGAACGTCTTGTTGGCGATCTTCCACACGCCGTCGATCTGCAGCAGGTTCATATAGTCGGTGAACGTCACCTCGGGGTAGTCCAGCACGATCTTGGCCGTGGCGGCGTTGCCCACCACGTCGAAGCTGGCGATATGGCGACGGCGTTGGGCCTCGTCGGGCTGCGGCTGGCCCTGGAAGCGCTTCGAGAATTCGTCCACCGTCAGCGAATGCAGGGCGCCGTCGCGGAACGAAATGATGCGGGCATCGGCGTGGAACGCCTGGAAGATGTACTCGGCCTTGCCCGTGCGATGGGCTTCCAGATACTGCTCGAGCGGTGCCAGAGCGGGAATGTGCTGCGAGGTGGCGGCGTGTGCGGTCATGTCTGTCCTCCGTGATGATTCTGGTTGAGCCACGCCCGGGTACGTCCTTTCCGGGTGGGTCGTGCCGTTCATTGTATCCGTAAATTGTATGCAAAATAGAATTGCGGAGGGTTGTGCGGCCGGGCGGGAAAGTTTTGGTAATAGTCTCCGGGGGTGGGGCGGTCAACCAAGCGGCGCGCCAGACGTCAAACCGGCATTCCGTCACGCGATGTGCACGCAAGACGCCCGGCGCACGACAAAGGGGACAGGGGCCTATGGAAGACCGACAGTTCGGCAGGTTGCGGCATCGGCGGGTGCCGGGTTTGCTGGCATGGCTGGCAGCGCTGGCAATGTCGGCGGCGCTGGCTGCCTGTGCGTCGACAGCGCCGAATGATGCGGTGCCGCATGGCAGGCTGTCGCCCGCCGACCTGCGCTGGCTCAACACCGTCAGCTTTGGCGCCGACCAGGCCAGCGTGCAACGGCTGCAGGCCATCGGACGGCAGCGCTATCTCGACGAACAGATCAGGATGCCGCTCGCGGATCCGCCGCCGCTGGCCCAGGCCATTGCCGCCCTGCCGGTCAGCCAGGGCGATGCGCTGCAGCGGACCCAGGCCCTGCGCGCCGAGCGCCAGCGCATCCAGGCGCTGACCGACGAGACCGAAAAGCAGCAGGCCCGCGCAGCGCTGAACCGCCAGGGGCGCGATCTTGTGATCGATACCGGCCGCCGCCACCTGTTGCGCGCGCTTTATTCGCCCGCGCAGCTGCGCGAGCAGATGACCTGGTTCTGGCTGAACCATTTCAGCGTCTACTCGGGCAAGGGACAGGTCCGCTACGCGCTGGCCGATTTCGAGGCGCGCGCAATCCGGCCGCATGCGCTGGGCAAGTTCCGCGACCTGCTGATGGCTACGGTCACGTCGCCGGCCATGCTCGAATACCTGGACAACGCCCAGAGCGCGGCCAATCGCATCAACGAGAACTACGCGCGCGAGCTGATGGAGCTGCATACGCTGGGCGTGTCGGGCGGCCCGAGCGGATCCCGCTATACCCAGCAGGACGTGCAGGAGCTGGCGCGCGTGCTGACCGGGCTTGGCATCAACGCGCGCGGCGAGCCCCCGCGGCTGTCTGCCGAGCGCGCGGCGCTGTACCGCAGCGACGGCCTGTTCGAGTTCAATCCGAACCGCCACGACTTCGGCGCCAAGACGCTGCTGGGCCATGCCATCGATCCGCGCGGGTTTGCCGAGGTGGAACAGGCCGTGTCGATCCTGGCGCGCGAGCCGGCCACGGCGCGCTTTGTGTCGGCGAAGCTGGCTACCTACTTTGTGTCGGACAATCCGCCGCCGCCACTCGTGGCGCAGATGGCCGCGACGTTTACGCGTACCGACGGCGATATCGGCGCGGTGCTGCGCACCATGTTCCTGTCGCACTGGTTCGACCAGTCGGCCGCCGAGGGCGCGCGCAAGTTCAAGGACCCGATGGTCTTCGTGGTGTCGTCGATGCGGCTGGCCTACGACGGCCGGCCGGTGTCGAACCTGCGTCCGATGATCAACTGGCTGAACCAGCTTGGCGAGCCGCTCTACGGCCACGTGGCGCCGGACGGCTATCCGCTGACCGAAAGCGCATGGGCCAGCTCGGGCCAGATGGTCAGGCGCTTCGAGATCGCGCGCACCATCGGCAGCGGGCCGGCCGGGCTGTTCTCGGACGAGAGCGGGCAGCCCGCCGCGCAGCGCGGCTTCCCGATGCCGAACAACCGCATGTTCTACGACACCATCGAGGGCACGCTGGGCACGGCCACGCGCCAGGCGCTGGGCCAGGCGGGTTCGCAGCAGGAATGGAATGCCGTGCTGCTCAGTTCGCCGGAATGGATGCAGCGATAGGACAACCGCGATGGCAATCCAACGAGAGGGGCAATCATGAATCGACGCCACTGGCTCAGGACGATGGGCGGCGCGGGCCTTGCGCTGACGCTGCCGGCCGTGTCATCGCGCGTGTTCGCGTTACCGGCCCAGGCCGATGCGCGCTTTCTGCTGGTATTCCTGCGCGGCGGCTATGACGCGGCCAATGTGCTGGTGCCGGCAGGGAGCGATTTCTACTACGCGTCGCGGCCCAATATCGCCATCCGGCGGCCGGTGGCGCAGGGCGCCACGCCCGACCCAGCTGCCGCGCTGGCGCTGGGCGCCGATGCCTGGGCGCTGCATCCGGCGCTGGGCGCGACGATGTTGCCGATGTGGCAGCGCCAGCAGCTTGCGTTCGTGCCGTTCGCGGGCACCAGCGACATGTCGCGCAGTCACTTTGAAACCCAGGATGGTATCGAGGCGGGCCTGGCCGGCGACGGCCATGGCGAAGGCACACCCAAAGGCAGCGGCTTCCTGAACCGCCTGACGCAGGCCATGGGCGGGCAGGCGGCACCGGTGGCGTTCACCGATGGCTTGCCGATGGTGTTGTCCGGTACGGCAAACGTGCCGAATGTCTCGCTCAAGGGCACCGGCCGCGCACCGTTCGATGCGCACCAGACACAAACGCTGGCGCAGATGTACAAGGGCACGCGCTTCGAGTCACTGATCGCCGAAGGTTTCGACCTGCGACAGACCGTGGCCGAGCAGGCCGAGGCCATGCGCAAGCACGAGGCGGCCATGCGCGCGGCCAGCGACGGCGCGGCGGGCGAAACCATGTCCGGCCGCATGCAGGAGATGCAGGCGGCCAACCGGCGGGCGCTGACGGCGCGCGGATTCGAACAGGAGGCCCGCCGCATGGCCGGGCTGATGCGCGAGAAATTCAACCTCGGCTTTATCGACGTGGGCGGCTGGGACACGCACGTCAACCAGGGCGGCGCACAGGGCCAGCTGGCTAACCTGCTGGACAACCTGGGGCGCGGCATTGCCGGGTTTTCCGAGGAAATGGGGCCGGCGTGGCGCAATACCACCGTGGTGGCGATCTCCGAGTTCGGGCGCACCTTTCGCGAGAACGGCACGCGCGGCACCGATCACGGCCACGGCACGGTTTACTGGGTGGCGGGCGGCAACGTGCGGGGCGGGCGCATCGTGGGCGAGCAGGTCGGCGTTACCCAGTCAAGCCTGAACCAGAACCGCGACTACCCGGTGCTCAACGACTACCGGACGGTGCTGGGCGGGCTGTTCCGCAGGCTCTACGGGCTGGACGACAGCCGCCTGGCGCAAGTCTTTCCGGGCACCCGGCCGCGCGATATCGGGCTGGTCTAGGCCGCGTTCAGGGCGGATGGCGCGGCTTTCAGGGGTATTTCAGGGGTATTTCAGGAGTATTTCGGAGCTTTCGGGGGGCATTCAGGAAAGGGCGGGAGATGCACTTACCCTCCCAAAGCAGTAGGCGCGATGTCTCAAGTCGGGCTGGGTCTTGCCGATAGTCCAGCAGTGGGAGTGGCATCTGCCCACTGCATGATTCGTACAAGAACGATTCCTAGCCAGTTTGAGTGCAAGCCTTGTCGCGACCCCTGACGCCATCCATTGCCGATTGCCTCGAACAACAACTGCTGCGGCCGGTTTTCCAGCCGATCGGCTCGCTCGTCACGGGCGATGTGTTTGGATACGAGGCACTGATCCGCGGCCCGATGGGAACGCCGCTGGAGAGCCCTGTCGCGCTGTTTGCCGAAGCGGCGCGCGTAGGCAAGCACGTGGAACTGGAACGGCTGGCCGCGCGTATCTCGATCCGCGCGTTCATGGAGTTCGACCTGCCCGGCAAGCTGTTCCTGAACTACAGCGCCGATTCGATCCGCGATATCGAGGACACCCGCGACGACGTACGCACGTTCCTGCAGGCGCAGGGGCTGCAGTCTGACCGCATCGTGCTGGAGTTGACCGAACAGGCGCCGCTGGGGCCGCTTGAAACGCTTGCCAAGGCGGTGTTCTCGATCCGCAGCCGTGGGGCGCAATTCGCGCTGGACGACTATGGCACGGGCCACGCCAGCCTGGGGCAGTGGATTGCCCTGCAGCCCGATTATGTGAAGATTGCGCGCGTCATCATCGACGGCGTGGCGTCGTCGCCGTTCCAGCGCGAGGCGCTGCAGGCGCTATGCAAGCTGGCCCGCACGGCCGGCACGCGGCTGATTGCCGAGGGAATCGAGCGCGAAGAGGATTTGCTGGTGTGCCGTGACCTGGGTATCGACCTGGCGCAGGGCTACCTGCTGGCCCGCCCGTCGCCGGAACCGCCGCTGTCGCTGTCCGATGCATCGCTGCGGGTGCTGCATCGCGGCCGGCTCAGGCTCGCGAAGTAAACCAGGTCGGGTGGATGCTTGCGCCTTGCCCGCATGCGGCAGGGGACGCGGCTCAGAGCGGCGCGGGTGCCGACGCGGCTGCGGGTGTCGAGGAGGGCGCCGGGAATGGCGTCACGGGCGGGGCCGATGGCTCGCTCGATGCTTCCAGTTCATGGCCGCCCGGCCCTCCGGGTCCGCCTGTCGGCGAGGCCTCCACCACTTCACCGGGATCAAGCGCCATGCCGTTATCCGCCGCTGCAGTGGTTGCCGGCGCCGAAGCGGGCGGCATGGCGTCGGCGTCGGTGGCCGGCAGGGCCGGCCGGCGCGGTGCCGGGCGCGGCAGCGGCGCGCTGTCATCCTTCTTGTTCGACGCAAACAGCTTCTGGTACCAGCCGCGCACCGTTTCGGTCAGCCCCGAATACCAGGTCTTCTCGTCGACTTCGGCAAACCGCGCGCGCGGATCGACGATGCGGGCGCGCAGCGCGTGCTGGAAGAAATCGCCCACCATGGGCAGCGCGCTGTGCGCACCCTGGCCCCAGTAGTCGCTGCGCAGGGTCACGCGGCTGTCGTTGAATCCCACCCACGCACCGGCGACCAGTTGCGGATGCATCAGGATGAACCAGCCGTCGGCGTTGTCCTGGGTCGTGCCGGTCTTGCCGGCCACGTCGGCGCGAATGCCGTAGCGCGAGCGGATGGCCGTGCCGGTGCCGCGATCGACCACGTCGCGCATCACGTCCAGCAGCGTATCGTTGGCGGTGGCAGACAGAGCGCGTTCCGGCGATGCGGGGCGGAAGCGGGCCAGTTCCTTGCCATCGCGATCCGTGATGCGCGTGATCATCGATGGCGCGATGTACTGGCCGCCATTGGCGATCGTCCCATACGCGCTGACCATTTCCTTGAGCGTGACCGGGCTCGTGCCCAGCGCCAGAGATGGCACTTCCTCCAGTTTGCTGTCGCGCACGCCCATGGCACGGGCCAGCCGAGCCACGCGGTCTGCGCCCAGGTTCTGCACCAGTTGCGCCGTGATGGTGTTCTTCGAGTAGACCAGGCCGTCGCGCAGGCTCATCGCGCGTCCGGTGGCCGCCGATTCGTCGGTCGGGCGCCAGATTTCGCCCCCCGCCAGCTTGATCTCCACGGGCTGGTCGATAAACGTTTCGTCGGGGCTCTGCCCGCGCGCGAACGCGGCGCCGTAGACAAAGGGCTTGAACGTGGAGCCGGGCTGGCGGCGCGCCTGGGCCACGTGGTCGAAGGCGTCCACGGTGAAATCGCGGCTGCCCACCCAGGCACGGATCTCGCCGGTGGCCGGGTCCAGCGCCATGAAGCCGGCCTGCACGCGGGTCTTGCTCTGGCGCAGGTTCAGCATGAACGCGTTATCGCGCATCAGGTGGTTCAGCGCATCGGCATCGGTCTGGCCGCCCGCCACGGCGGCGCGGTACTCGGGCGTTTCGCGCACGAACTGCTGCACCAGGCCGCGGCTTTCGGCCCAGCCGGCGCGGGGCGCCCACGCAGCATTGGCAATCGACTGCAGCTGGTTGCCCTGGCGCGCCAGCGCCTGGTTGGCCATGGCCTGCAGGCGCGCGTCGATGGTCGTATGAATGACCAGGCCGTCGGTGTACAGGTTGTAGTCGTTGCTGTCGGCCCACGAGATCAGCCACTTGCGCAGTTGCTGCGCGAAGTGGGCAGCCGGGCCCGGTTCCTCGATCTGGCGCTCGAAATCGATGCGCAGCGGACGCCTGGACAGCGTCTGGTAGCGGGCAGCGTCGAGCTTGCCGTACTTGACCATCTGCGCCAGCACGATGTTGCGGCGCTCCAGCGCGCGCTGCGGGTTCAGCACCGGGTTGTAGTAGCTGTTGCCCTTGAGCATGCCGATCAGCGTGGCGGCTTCCAGCACGTCAAGCTGGCGGGCGGACTTGTCGAAGTACGTGCGCGCGGCCATCTCGATGCCGAACGCGTTGTACAGGAACGGCACCGTATTCAGGTACGTCTCGAGGATCTCGTCCTTGGAATAGAGCGCCTCGATCTTCAGCGCGGTGACGGCTTCCTTGAGCTTGCGCGTCAGCGTCGGGGCCCGGCCGATCTCGTCGGGATAGCGGTTGCGCGCCAGCTGCTGGGTGATGGTCGATCCGCCCTGGCGGTTGCCCGAGAACGTGTGCAGCGCCGCCGATGCGGTCCGGCGCCAGTCCAGCCCGAAGTGCTGGTAGAAGCGGTGATCCTCGGTGGCGATCAGCGCATTGACGACATTGGGCGAGATATCGGCCAGCTTGACCCAGTCGCGGTTGGCCCAGCGGTAGACGGCCAGTTCCTTGCCATCGGCCGACAGCACCTGGGCCGGCTGCTCGGACTTGGCCTTGCGGATGTCGCTGATGCCGGGCGTAAACGGGATCAGCAGCAGCAGGTACAGCAGGAACAGCGCCGGGGCGGCGGCCAGGGCCAGCAGTACCGTGCGGCGGGTGGGCCGGCGCAGGTGCTGCCTGAACTGGGCAAGCCGTGGGGCGATATAGGTCTTGTAGGAATCCAGGCGCATTGACGCAAGGCGAGGCAGGGCCGGTGCGCACCGTCACGGACCTGTCAAATGCCTTTCACGGAAAAGTGTGCATCCTACCAAAAGGCGGGTGGGGAAAACCCGCATTCTTCGCTGCCATCCGCCAAAACTCCCCCTGAAGTAGGGGGTGCCAATCCGTTGCTGAGATGCAACAGACACATGGATTTCATATTCAGCTGAAACAATTCGCCTGCCCCCACAGGTCATCGTTTCGGAAAGCGGCAGTGCGATCTCGTAGCCCCGTTCTGGAATTGTGACGGGGAAGCATCTCAATGTCTTAACAAATACGAGAAACTCACAGTGAAGAAAGCACTATTTGCTCTGGCGGCAGCGGGTACCTGCGCTATTTCCGGCGTTGCATCGGCACAGTCCAACACCTCCGTGACGCTGTACGGCATCGTCGACGCCGGCATCGAATTCGCCAATCACTCGGGCACGGCGCCGGCAGCCACGGGCAGCAAGGCAATGGTGAGCTCGGGCAACATGTCCGGTTCGCGCTGGGGCCTGCGTGGCGCCGAAGACCTCGGTGGCGGCCTGAAGGCCATCTTCACCCTGGAATCGGGCTTTGACATCGACACCGGCACGTCGGGTCAGGGCAGCCGCCTGTTCGGCCGCCAGGCCTTCGTTGGCCTGCAAGGCAACTTCGGCGCCGTGACGCTGGGTCGTCAACAGAACTCGCTGTACGACCTGTTCGGCGCCTACGACCCGATGGGCGTTGGCCCGAAGTACTCGCTGAATTCGGTTGACTCGGCCTTCAACGGCCGCGCCGACAACGCCATCAAGTACACGGGCAAGTTCGGTGGCCTGACCGGTACCGCCTTCTACAGCACGGGTCGCGATTCGACCGTGTCGGGCAGCACGGAAGTGCCGGGCAACTACAAGGTTGGCCGCAACTTCGGCGCCGGCCTGGCCTACACGGCAGGCGCGTTCTCGGTGGGCACCGCCTACGACCAGTACCAGGGCAACACCGTTGCCACCGACGACCGCGCCGTCAAGCGCTGGGCCGTTGGCGGTTCGTATGACCTGGGCGTTGCCAAGGTGTTCGCCGGCTACCGCTGGATGCGTGATGACGGCACGTCGAGCGCAACGGCTGCCTCGTCGCGCAACAACGTGTACTGGCTGGGTGGTCTGTATCGCATGACGCCGGCCCTGTCGCTGACGGGCGCTGCCTACTACCAGGACGCGCATAACAGCGGCAATGATCCGTGGATGTTCGTGCTGTCGGCCGACTACTCGTTCTCGAAGCGTACCGACGTGTACCTGAACGTGGCCTACACGAAGAACAAGGACTCGTCGGCTCTGTCGATGAGCAGCTCGGCTCCGGTGACCCCGGGTGCCAATCAGACCGGCGCCGTGGTCGGTATCCGTCACCGCTTCTAAGGCAGGGAGACAACCGGCAGACGGGGCCTTTCCCCCCGCCCCTGCCGGATAACAAACGCCCCTCACCCGGCTTGGCGGGAGGAGGGGCGTTCTGCATTCTGCGTGGTATGCGTCGGCGGGATGCCAGCGGTATTGCGAATGCGGGCGCGTCTTGCGCACCGTTGCGCCCGCCTTGCGCCGTCCTCAGGCCGCCGCGCTGTCCGCGGGGCGGCTCGCCTTGCTGGCTTCGGCATCGACCGAACGCAGGCGCTCCAGCGCCCGGGTCAGCAATGCGCCTTCCTCGGCATCGGCCGTGGCACGCAGGGTCTGTACCGCATGATGCAGCCGGTCACGATCGGGCGCCGTGAGCTTGTCGGTGTCCTCCATGGCCTCGATTTCCTTGTCCACGCGCTTGCATAGCTTGCGCACGAATTCGGGGTCGAGCTGGCCTTGGCTGGCGCCATGGGCAATGTGGTAGATCAGGGCTGCAAGGCCCTCTGCCGTGGTCTCTGTTGCCACGCCTGGATCACGTTTCATGTCGGCTCCCCGGTAAGGTCGGTTCATTCTACTGATCGGCCACTGCGCCGGAAGTTGCGCTTGTCTGGAGATTCCTGCAATTGTGCTTCTGGCGGCTCTCCAGCTTCTTATTTCCGAAATATTTCATCGCCAGAATGTCATCTCGCTGGCCCGGCTGAACACGTTGGGAATGCATATGTGACCGGAGGGGTCACCGCGGGCCGGCAGCCAACTTGTTCCGGCAGGCTTTCATGGCCGCCCGCAGAGGCGCCGGTGATGGAACAGTTGCGTTGCAACAAGTACGCGGGGATCCGAGCCGTCTTCAAGACGGCTCAATTTCTTTCTGGGCGGCCCAACGGGTCTCCCTTCTCTTCGGCAAATCCGCCAACCAGTCCACCGCTATTCCTCGGTTATCCCGTATCGGTATTGAATTGATTAGCGTCAATTTCGCGATGATCTTTTTTGTGAATAACTGACTGCGTCATCCCGAAACAGAAGGCCATTTTCCTTTTTTCGCGGGCGCCAATTTACCCGGAACGCCAGTATTTTCGCCACTAATCGGGGGCGGTGCCAGTAAAACCGGATAACGGCGACAGATTCCAATTGAGTTGGCTAATCAAGCCAATCGAAACAATTGAATTTTCGCGACGGCTATGTCCACGTAGAGTGCAAAGCGCTTCCTTTCGACCCCGGCAGTTCTCTCGTTCCAAACTCAGGGAACGGTCTCGGGATTGGAACAGGAAGTCCGCGAGAAGAAGCCGATCTCTTTGCCCGGATGCAAATAGCCGCACTGGCGGCTGTATGGGAATCCCGTATGCGGATTGCTCAAATCCATACCATGGTCGATGGATGTCCCCATTTTGCATTCCAATTCATTTGCATCACGGCAGCGGCTTTTGCAACCAACTACAAGGAGTTAATATTCCATGAACATCGGAAAAACCTTAAAAATTTCGGTGCTAACCGTTGCTGTGTCTGCCGCGCTATATACCGCTCCGCTGATGGCGAAAACAGACGTGACGCCGAACAGCTTCTGGTGGCCGGAACAGCTGGACCTGCAGCCGCTGCGATTCAATTCGGCGGAATCCGATCCGATGGGCAAGGCCTTCAATTACGCGGAGGCGTTCAAGACCCTCGATCTGGCGGCGGTCAAGCGCGATATCGCCGTGGTCATGAAGACTTCCCAGCCGTGGTGGCCGGCAGATTTTGGCAGCTACGGCCCGTTCTTTATCCGGATGGCCTGGCATGGCGCGGGCGTCTATCGCGTTTTCGATGGCCGGGGTGGCGCTTCCGGCGCCCAGCAGCGTTTCGAGCCGCTCAACAGCTGGCCGGACAACGTCGGCCTGGACAAGGCGCGGCGGCTGCTGTGGCCGGTCAAGCAGAAATACGGGCAGAAGATTTCCTGGGGTGACCTGATGGTCCTGGCCGGTAACGTGGCCCTGGAAGAGATGGGCTTCAAGACCTTTGGCTACGCTGGCGGTCGCGTGGACGACTGGGAAGCCGAGATGGTGAACTGGGGCCCGGAAAAGAAAATGCTCGCCCACCAGCGCACCGATGCCAAGGGAGTGCTGCGAAAGCCGCTTGCGGCAACGGAGATGGGGCTGATCTACGTGAACCCCGAGGGTCCGGGCGGCAAGCCCGATCCCCTGGCCTCGGCCAAGGAGATTCGCGAGACCTTCGGTCGCATGAGCATGGACGATGTGGATACCGTTGCGCTGATCGCCGGTGGACACACGTTTGGCAAGGCGCACGGCGCGCACAAGCCGGCGTCGTGCGTGGGGAAGGAGCCCGCCGCCGCAGGCGTGGAAGAGCAGGGTCTGGGCTGGACCGGCAAATGCGGCACGGGCGTGGGCGTCGATACCGTCAGCAGCGGCCTGGAAGGTGCATGGTCGACCAACCCGACCCGCTGGACCCATGAATTCCTGACGTGGCTCTACAGCTTCGACTGGGAAACGAGCCGGGGCCCCGGCGGTGCAATCCAGTGGGTGCCCCGGAACAACGCGAGCGTCAATTTTGTGCCGGATGCGCACGATCCCCGGAAGCGGCACAAGCTGATGATGTTCACCACGGACATCGCGCTGAAAATGGATCCGGCGTATCAAAAGATCTCGAAGCGGTTCCTTGAGAATCCGAAGGAATTCGAAGACGCGTTCGCCAGGGCATGGTTCAAGCTCATGCATCGCGACCTCGGGCCCAAGTCCCGCTATCTCGGGGCCGAAGTGCCCAAGGAGGATCTGATCTGGCAGGACCCGATCCCCAGGGTCGATCACCCCCTGGTGGACGACAACGACATTGCGCAGCTCAAGACCACGATCCTGGCGTCCGATCTGACCATCCCGGAACTGGTCCGGACGGCCTGGGCATCGGCGGCAACCTTCCGGGTGACGGACATGCGCGGTGGCGCGAACGGCGCGCGCATTCGCCTGGCGCCGCAGAAGGATTGGGGCGTGAACGACCCGGCCGAGCTTGCCAGGGTGCTGACTCGCCTGGAGGCCGTCCAGAAGGATTTCAATCAGGCACAGCAGGCCAGCGGCAAGAAGATTTCGCTGGCCGACTTGATCGTGCTGGGCGGGACGGCGGCCGTGGAAGAGGCGGCCCGCAATGGCGGCCACAAGGTGGACGTGCCGTTCACGCCGGGCCGCATGGATGCGTCGGCGGAACAGACGAGTGTCCAGTCCTTCGCGGTGCTGGAGCCCGTGGCCGATGGTTTCCGTAACTACTACGGCAAGCAGAGTCCCCGCTCGCCGGCGGAAATGCTGGTGGAACGCGCGAGCTACCTGAACCTGAGGGTGCCCGAGATGACGGTTCTGCTCGGTGGCATGCGGGCGCTGGACGCCAATGCCGGCGGCACCCGCCATGGCGTGTTCACGGATCGGCCCGGCACCCTGAGCAACGACTTCTTCGTCAATCTGCTGGATATGTCGACCAAATGGTCGAAGTCGGCCACGGATGCGGGCATGTATGAGGGGCGCGATCGTGCCACCGGCAAGGTCAGGTGGCAGGCGACTCCGGTCGACCTGGTGTTCGGTTCCAACGCCGAGCTGCGCGCCGTCGCAGAGGTCTATGGCTCTGACGACAGCAAGCAGAAGTTCGCCGAGGACTTCGCCAGGGCATGGGTCAAGGTCATGAACCTGGACCGCTTCGATCGGCGCTGATCGTCGGTGCGAAGGGCGCGACCGGCACGAATGACGTGTCGCAGGTGTCGCAATCTGAACGTGGCTACCTATACTGGCTCTGTCGCGTGCCTTCCCGCACGCGGGGGAGCCAGCCATGCCACTGCGCCGAGTCGCCCGAATTGCCCGAATTGCCGTTCTCCTGCTGCTGCCGGTTGGCCTTGCCGGCTGCGTATCGATCAGCAGCAGCGATCCCAATCCACCGCAATCGTCCACCGTGGTCACGCCCGCCGGTAGCGCGACCACGGTGTGCAACCCCGGACCCTGCTAGGGCGCCGGGCTGTCCGCCGCCGGCGCGGCTTGCCGAGCGGCCGCCAGCTCCCGCACCTGCCGCATGACGCCCTCGGCGAACAGCACCGGGCCGTGCATGGGGATGCCCGCCTCGCGCAGCGCGTCGGTGGTCCACGTATTGCAGGTGTAGAAGCCGTTGTAGCGTGCCGTGGCGCCGAAATAGAGTCCGCCGGGGTAAGGGCCGTTGCCCAGCCCCAGTGGCTCGCCCGCTTCATTTTCCTGGACCGTCCGGTTCAGGAAGGCGCGCAGGCGTTCGATGCCGGCTGCGTCCACTTCCAGATCCACCACATTGCCCGCGCCGAATGCGGCGGCCGGCGTATCGCGCAGGACGGTCAGCAGGATCGCGCCATCGCCCGGTAGCAGGGCCGACAGCAGCGTCACCGGGCCACGCTCGCGGCTGATCAGGTAGTGACGGTCGCCGAAGCCGAAGCAGAGGAAGGTTGAGCCGTCATAGCCGCGCGCCAGCCGCAGCAGTTGAGCGTCGGCGTCGACGGTGCGCAGGCAGACATCGGTGTGCCAGTCGCGTTCGACCACCGAGATGGTGGTGGCCGCCGGCGCTGCCACGGCCGCTGGCACCATTGCGCAGCCGGACACGGCCAACATCGTGGCCGCGCAGGTCAGGGCGATGCGCAGGCGCCGGGGCATGGTCAGGCGGCCGCCATCGTGCGCTCGATCAGTCTCGCCATCGCCGCCTGGAACTGGCCCGGATCGCCGCCAGCCTCGATTTCCAGCGCCGCGCGGTCGAATGCGGCGGATAGCAGCGCAGCCAGCGCGTTGACCGGGGTGTCTTCCGGCAGGCCATGGCCCACGGCGGCCCGCAGCCCTTCGCGCAGCGTGCGGCCGGCGTGGCGGGCGTCCAGCGCGAACATGGCGGCGCTGCCGAGCACGGCGGGGCCGTCGATCAGCAGCAGTTGCGTGCGCCCCGGGACGGTCATCGCCTTCAGATAAGCCAGGCTGCCCGCCAGCAGCGCCTCGCGCGCCGGCAGGTCAACCGGTGCGGCGCTCTCGATATCGGCGGCCACGGCGCACGCCTCGTCTTCCAGGATGGCGCGGAACAGGTCCTGCTTGTCGGCAAAGTGGTGGTAGAGCGCACCGCGCGTGATGCCGGCGGCCGCCACGATTTCGGGTGTCGACGTCGCCGCATAGCCCTTGCGGATCAGCAGGTCGCGGGCCGCAGCCAGCAGCGCGCCGCGTGTGGCGGCCGTCCGCTCCTGGTTCGAGCGTGTTTTTTTATCTTCCATACATACAGCCTGTATGTTATAAAATCCAGAAAAGATACATGCTGTATGTTACGTCAACGCCAGCCCAGGAGCCAGCCATGGAACTCGCAACAGTGAAAACAACCAGCTTTTACCCGGTCATCATGACCAGCGATGTGCCCGGCACTGCGTCGTTCTACGCCACGCACTTCGGATTTCGTCCGCTGTTCACGGCCGACTGGTATGTCCATCTGCAGTCGCACACCGACGCCAGCGTCAACCTGGCTATCCTCGATGCCAGCCATGACACCATCCCCGAGGCGGGGCGGGGCAAGACGGCGGCCGGGCTGCTGCTCAATTTCGAAGTGGAGGATGTGGATGCCGTGCACGCGCGGATGCAGCGCGCTGGCTTGCCGATTCTGCTGCCTTTGCGCGACGAGGCGTTCGGGCAGCGCCATTTCATCACTGCCGATCCGAACGGCGTCATGCTCGACATCATCACGCCGATTGCGCCATCAGCCGAGTTTGCCGCCCAGTACGACGCCGGCGCGCTACCGGGCTGAGCCACGGCGAGCCGGTCAGGCCGTGTCGATGCGCGTGCGCATGCCCCATTGGTCGAAGTGGGGCGTGAAGGCATCCAGTGTCAGCAAGCCCATGCAAGGCATGGCGCCGCGCGCCAGCAGCGTGCCGTCCACCAGCTGGCCGGCCAGTAGCAGCGTTGCCATGCAGGGGATTTCCGGGCCGTTGCCGTCGGGCGCGGTCAGCGACCAGGTCGAGATACCGGGCTGGCCGTCTGCACGGGTGCCGCTCACACGCACCAGCATGCCGCCGTGCGGACTGCCGAAACGGTCCAGCAAGCGGCTGGACACCCGGTTGAGCCAGCCGGCATGACGTGCCAGCGGCAGCGGCAGCCCCAGCCGGCGTAGCGTGGCGGCCGCCCACAGCACCGCGTGCTGGCTCCTGAGTTCCAGCGCCGCGCGAAATTCAACTGTTTGCACGCCGGCATAGCGCAGCGGAAACAGCGCCAGGTCCGGCACATCGCAAGTGGCCGACCAGCGCGTGCCCAGCCCGTCGAAATGCTGCGCGCGGATGTTCTGCCAGCCATGTGCCAATTGCCAGCTTCCGTCGCGCAACCGGGGTACAGGCGCACCCGCATAGCCGAACACCGCCTGCAGCGTGGCCGCGCCGCGCGGTGCCTGCTGGCCCGGGGCGATTGAAATCTGGATGTCGTCGATGCTGGCAAAGTCCTGCGCCAGCCGGTCCACCACGGCCGACGACAGCCCCGGCACGCTGCTGGCCCCGCTGACGGCACACACGCCGGCGGCACGCGCCCGGGCATCGAGCGCGCCGGCAAAGCCGGCCACGAAGTCGCGTCCATCGGACAGGTCGATATAGTGCGCACCCGCCGCGCAGGCGGCTTCGGCCACGCGGTAGTCCTGGCCCTGGAACGGCCCGGCACAATGGATCACCAGGTCGGGCCGCAAGGCTGCAAGTTGCGGCGCAAAGTCGCCGGCATTCATGTCGATGGCCGCCGTGTGCGGCCCGGGCCTGGCGCTGCGGCTCGCGGCGATGCATTCGATTCCCGCTACTTCCGCCAGTGCGCGGCAGATGCGCGCGCCAAAGTTGCCCATCCCGCCCAGTACGATGACCCGCATGTCGTGCCTTGTTGTGGTTATTGTGGTTGTTGTTGCTGCAGTCGTCTCGCAGTCGCCCCGGCGTCGCCGCAGTCGTGGTGGCCCTCAGCCCGGCACCAGCGCGGGCTTGAACACCATCAGGAAATAGACCGCGACCATGGCCGCGAAGGCGGGGTAGCCCAGGGTCTCCCAGCGTCGTGCGTCGCGCCAGTATCCGGCGGGCAGCGGCGTGCCGGCCTGGCTCGCCACGGCGGCCATGCGTGCCAGCCGCACCTGCAGCCAGACAACCGGCAGCCAGCAGATGCCGGCCAGCACGTAGAGCACGATAGCCGCGAGAATCCACGGGGTATGCCATGGCCAGCCGGCCAGGTGCGCAAGCCAGAAGCCCGTCAGCGGCTGCACGATCACGGCCGGCGTGGTGAACCACCAGTCGGCACGTACCACCAGTCGCGATACAGCGGCGATCACCGGCACCGAGCGCGTGCGGTTGGCAAAGAAGAAATAGAACGCGGTGCCGAATCCCGTGCCTACCAGCACCACCGACGACAGGATGTGGACGGTCTTCAGTGTCAGGTAGAGATTCACGTTGTCGTTCTGGTCATCGATGGCGGTGTTATGCGATTCCCGCAGCCTGCAGGCCCCATCCGGCCAGCGCGCATGCCAGCACCACGGCCCATGGCGGTACGCGCCAGACGGCCAGGGCAACCAGCGCCAGCAGGGCCAGCGCGAAGTCCGCCGGGGCCAGCACGGCGCTGGTCCAGACCGGATGGTATAGGGCCGCCAGCAGCAGCCCCACCACGGCCGCGTTGATCCCCGCCAGCGCCGCGCGCGTGGCGCCATGTCGGCGCAATCGCTCCCAGAAGGGCAGTGCGCCGAAGACCAGCAGGAACGATGGCGTGAAGATGGCTATCACGCAGAGCGCGCCGCCGGCCCAGCCATTGGGCGCCAGCGTTCCGGCGGCGCCCAGGAATGCGGCGAACGTGAACAGCGGGCCCGGCACGGCCTGGGCGGCGCCGTAGCCGGCCAGGAACGTATCGTTGTCGATCCAGCCCGGCGGCACCACGGCCGCCTGCAGCAGCGGCAGCACGACATGGCCGCCGCCGAACACCAGCGCGCCGGCCCGGTAGAAGGCGCTGAACAGGGCCACCGCGTGGTCGCCCGACGCGCGCGCGGCAAACGGCAATCCCACCAGCAGTATCGCGAAGGCCGCCAGGCACATCAGCGCCACGCCATGGCCCACCGGCACCGCCAGCGGTTCGTGGGGCACGGCAGCATTGCTGCGGAACCGGCGCGCGCCGATCAGGCCGGCCACCACCATCACGCCCAGCTGGCAAGCCGGCGACGGCACCAGGCTGACCGCCACGGCGGCCAGCGCCATCAGCGTGATGCGCGGCGTGTCGGGGCAGAGCGATCGGGCCATGCCCCAGACCGCCTGCGCCACCACGGCCACCGCCGCCACCTTGAGGCCATGCAGCGCGCCGGCCGGCATCAGGTTGCCGTAGTGCGACAGGCCCAGCGCAAACAGGATCAGTGCCACGGCCGAAGGCAGCGTGAAGCCGATCCACGCGGCCAGCGCGCCCAGGTATCCGGCGCGCGACAGGCCCACGACCATGCCCACCTGGCTGCTGGCCGGGCCGGGCAGGAACTGGCAAAGCGCGACGATATCGGCATAGGCCTGTTCGCTAAGCCAGCGGCGCTGCGCCACGAACGCCTCGCGAAAATACCCAAGGTGCGCCACCGGGCCGCCAAACGACGTCAGGCCCAGGCGCAGGAACACCACAAATACTTCCCACGCTGCGCTCATGCCTGACGCACCTCGGTGTTGTTGACGCGGATGGTTGCCACCAGCCCGGTGCCTTCCGGCACGGGCCGGTTGGCAAGGTCGATCGACAGCCCATGCAGTTCGGCAATGCGCCGCGCGATGGAGATGCCGAGCCCCGTGCCCTGCTCATGCTGCGAGCCGCCCCGGAAGAAGCGGCTGCCCAGCCGCGCCAGCTGGTCGGGCTGCACACCCGGCCCGCGGTCGGCCACCACGATGCGGTCGGGCCCGAAGGCCAGCGTGACCGTGGACCCCGCCGGGCTGTAGCGCAACGCGTTGTCCATCAGGTTGCGCAGCATGGTGCCAAGCAGCGTGGGATCGCCGCATACGTCGATGGGCTTTGCATCCGCCTGCGGCCAGATGATCTCCATGTCGACATGCCGGCGTTCGGACAGCATCAGGCAGTCGGACAGCACATGCTGCGACACGTCGCGCCAGTTCACGGCACTGCGCGAGGGCGGTCCATTCACGTCCTCGAGCCGGCTCATGGTCAGTAACTGCGACACCAGGTGGCTCAGGCGGTCGATGCCGGCTTCCACGTTGATGGCCGCCTGGGCGCGCTCGGCAGGGTCTGGCGAACGCCGGGCCACATCCCACTGCGCCTTCAGGGCGGCCAGGGGCGTGCGCATCTCGTGCGCCGCATCGGCGGTCAGCCGGCGTTCGTGTTCCAGCAGGGCCGATACGCGGTCCAGCAGTCGGTTCATCGCGTGCACCAGCGGAGCCAGTTCGGGCGGCGCGTCATCCAGCGAAATCGGCGTGGGGTCGCCCGGGGCGCGCGTGGCGATGGTGTGCGAGAGCGCCAGCATCGGATGCAGCATCCGGCGGATACCCCACACCAGCAGCGTGGTCAGCAGCGGCAGGCCCACCACCCATGGCAGCACCTGCGCCTGCAGGTACGACCAGACGAGTTCCTCGCGTTCGGCCATGATCTGGCCCACGCAGACGCGCCACCCGGCCACCGGTTCATCCAGGTAGTAGAGCCGCCACGGCACGCCGTCTATCTGCCGGTCGGTAAAACCGCGCACGCCGGGCAGCCGCGGCAGGCGGTCGCCGTCGGGATCGATATGGAACGGCTGGCCGGTGCCGCGCCAGGTGGCAATCGCCATGTCGCCAAGCCCGGCGGCGCCCAGGTCGCCCAGGTCGGTATCGCCGGGTGCCATGCCGTCCGGCTGGGGCTGCGGCGGCACCGCGCCCGTGCCGATCAGCGGCAGCACCGCCTGCATCTGCTGCGCCATGCGCACCATGGCGGTGTCATAGAACTCGTTGATCTCCATGCGCGCGTTCAGGAAGATCATGAAGCTGGTGAGCACCCAGGCAAAGGCCACCGACGCCAGCACGACCAGTATCAGCCGCCGCTGCAGGGTCATGCATCGTCCTCGTTGCTGCCCACGTTGCCGCTTTCGGTCGTGGGCGTTTCCAGTGCGTCGAGCGTGCCGAGCGTGTAGCCCGCGCCGCGCAGCGTGCGCACGATGCCGGGGTGGATCTTGCGCCGCAGGTGGTGGATATGGACTTCGAGCGTGTTGCTCTCGGAACCTTTTTCCCACTCGTAGAGCTTGTCGCGCAGGAATTCGCGGGTGAGCACGCGGTTGGGGTGGGCCAGCAGCAGTTCCAGCAGCATCGACTCGCGGCTGGTCAGGTCCACCGACTTGCCCTGCCAGACCGCCAGCCGGGCGGCCGGGTGGTATTCAAGCGGGCCATGGCGCCAGACCGGCTCGGGCATGCCGGCCGAGCGGCGCGTGACCGCGCGCAGGCGGGCGGCCAGTTCGTCGAGATCGACGGGTTTGATCAGGTAGTCGTCGGCGCCGGCGTCCAGGCCGCTGATGCGGCTTTGCACGGCGTCGCGGGCGGTCAGCACCACCACGGGCGTCTGGCGGCCCTGGTTGCGCCAGCGCGAAAGCAGCGTCACGCCGTCCTGGTCGGGCAGGCCCAGGTCCAGCAGCACGGCGTCGTAGTGCATGGCGGCAATGGCGCGGTCGGCGTCGGCCCCGGTTCGGAACCAGTCCACCGCGTGGCCCATCAGCTTCAGGCCACGCTGCATGCCGTCGCCCAGCATGGGGTCGTCTTCAACGATCAGTATTCTCATGAGCAACTGCTTGAAACGGCTGTTTGTAGGTATCGATTGAAACGGGGCGCATGACGCACTTCAAGCGGTCAAAGCGTAGCATCGGGACGGGTCAGGTGCACGCTTAATCTGAAATTAAGGCAGATTCCCTAATCTTCGCGATCTCTTCTTCGAGATCAATGCGCGTGCCCGCTACATCGGGCACAAACGCAGCCTGCACGAAGCCTTTCTGACCCTACATGCACCCTCCATCTAGCAAGCAACGCATCACGCACGATGTGGCTGACCGCGTCGAACCGGTTTCATTGCCGGCCAGCGCGGGTGCCGGGCGCCTGTCCGCCGTGGCCGGCTGGACCGCGCTGTTCGTGGCAGTGGCGCTGCTGGTATGGTTTGGCACACTTGGACTGCGCCACCTGGTAGGCCCGGACGAAGGGCGCTACGCGGAAATCTCGCGCGAGATGTTCGCTACGGGCGACTGGGTCACCATCCGCTACAACGCGCTCAAGTACTTCGAGAAGCCACCCTTCCACATGTGGGCAACCGCCGTGACCTATGCGCTGTTTGGCGTGGGCGAATGGCAGGCGCGCCTGACCGTGGCAATGGCCGGCCTGCTGGGCATCGGCATGTCGATGCTGGCAACCTGGCGCTGGTTTGGCCCGCGCGCCGCCGCGTTTGCCGGTCTGGCGCTGCTGGCGGCGCCGATGTGGAGCGTGGCTGCGCACTTCAATACCCTCGACATGACGCTGGCCGGCGTGATGGCCTGCATCCTGGCCTGCATGCTGGTGGCCCAGCATCCGGGCGCCTCGCCGGCCAGCCGGCTGGGCTGGATGGTGGCGTGCTGGGCGGCCATGGGCGTGGCAATCCTGACCAAGGGCCTGGTCGGCATCGCGCTGCCGGGGCTGGTGCTGGTGGTCTATACGCTGGTCACGCGAGACTGGCGTTTGTGGCGCAGGCTGCACCTGACGGCCGGTGCGGTGACCATGCTGGTCATCGCCATGCCCTGGTTCTACCTGGTGTCCGAGCGCAATCCCGAATTCCTGAATTTCTTCTTTATCCACGAGCACTGGCAGCGCTATACGTCCGGCGTGCACTCGCGCGGCGGCCCGATCGTCTACTTCGTGCCGCTGGTGCTGGCCGGTTTCCTGCCCTGGGCAGGGCTGTTCCCCCGGCTGTGGAAGGCCATGCGCAGCGCGGCCCCGGCCGAGGACGTCACCGCCGGCCCGCGTTTCCGCCCGGCGCTGATGGCGGGCATCTGGGCCATTGCCATCTTCGTGTTCTTCAGCCTGTCGCGCTCCAAGCTGCCCGGCTACATCGTGCCGGTGTTCCCGGCGCTGGGCATCCTGGCCGGCGTGGCGCTCGATCGTATGGATGCGCGCGCCTGGGGCCGCCAGCTGCGGGCCATGGCGATCGTCGCCATCTGCGGATTGCTGGCAAGCCCGATCGTCGCCACGCTCAACGCCAACCACACGCCAAATAGTTTCTACCGCGCCTATGCCGTCTGGGTGGCCGTTGCCTTCGTGATCATGCTGCTGGCGATCATGGCGGCGCGCGTGCTGCTGCGGCGGGGTGGCGTGCTGCCCAGCGTGGCCGTCTACGCGCTGGGCATGTACATGGGTTTCACCGCGGCGCTGCTCGGCCACGAGACGGTGGGCGGACCTGCATCGGGTGCCGAACTGGTGCCGCAGATCCACCAGCGCCTGACGCCGGGCATGAAGCTCTACGGCGTCAACATGCTGGATCACACGCTGCCGTTCTACCTGGGCCACCCGTTGACAATGGTGGGCGCGGCTGACGAACTGACGTTTGGCACCACGATGGAACCGCAGCGCTGGGTGCCCGACGTGGCCGCCTTCGCAAAGGTCTGGAAGCAGGGCGAGCGCGCGATGGCCGTGATGTCGCCCCAGACCTACCTGGAACTGTCGCCCAGCATTCCGCTCTACGTGGTGGCGCGCGACTGGCGCCGCGTGGTGGTGACAAACGTCCCGGTCCCGATGCCGCCGCCGGCGCACTAGACCGAACTCCGAACTACCCGTTTTGGCCGACACGCGCGGCCCTTTTTCGTTTTGAAAGATTCCCGATCCATGCAGCAGAAGCGAGTCCTGATTCTTGGCGTCAACGGCTTCATCGGCCACCACCTGACGCGCCGCATCCTGGAAACCACGCAGTGGGAGGTCTACGGCATGGACATGTCGTCGGATCGCCTGGGCGACCTGGTGAACCATC
>Ga0209564_1000636_pt1 | contig 53372 bp, 40 predicted proteins | sample AraplaCol_mMF_r2_FD_184272 | JGI IMG/M metagenome (GOLD analysis project Ga0209564, IMG submission 184272) | Arabidopsis root microbial communities from North Carolina, USA - plate scrape MF_Col_mMF_r2 (SPAdes) (version 3) | ecosystem: Host-associated > Plants > Roots > Endosphere | place: USA...
TGCTGGATGGGGAATGGAATACCCCTCTCACAGAAAAGCTTTGCGACTTTCTCAGGTACGGCAAATTCATCCCCCAAAACCTGATCGTCGTAAGTATTCCCAACTTATATAAGAGTAGCAGCAATATGCGCAGCAGGGACTTTACACCCAGCCATATTGACGAGATACCGATCTCCGGGGGAGCTGCCAACTTTCTTGCTTTTCTGAAAGAAGAGCTGGTGCCCTATATCAATAAAACCTATCCTACTGCACCCGGGAATAATACGCTTTACGGCACTTCGTTCGGGGGATTGTTCGGCGTGTATGCATTCTTACATACACCCGATCTTTTCAGATCGTATCTTCTTATCGAGCCGGCTTTGTCATATGACAATGAGCACCTGATAAAGCAGGCCCGTAAAAAGCTACCAGGTATGCAGGAGGTGGATAATACGCTCTGGATCGCTTCCAGGGACAAGATCGCTTTTAAAGCGATGGGCGTTGCCGAATTTGATTCCCTGCTTGTGCAGCAGGCGCCCAAAGGGCTGGACTGGAAGGTACAGGCTTACCCGGATGAAACACATTTCTCCGCTATATGGAAAGGCATATATGATGGCCTGCGTTTTTCGTACAAAGGATTGATCACGGAAGAAAAATTCTTTCTTGAGCCAACAAACGGACGCATAGTAAAAGCTCAGCCATTCAGGCTCAGGTGTTATAATGTAGGCGCGGAAAGCTTTATGGGCTATACTATTGATGGAAGCGAACCAACAAGCGCATCACCTAAATTGAAGGATGAGAACACGTTCAATTTCTCCGGCACCACCACACTTATTGTTAAAGCGCTTAACAACAGAAAGGAAAATGACCAAACCTTTCGAAGCAATTTTATTGCAGCAGCACCGCTGACGCCCGCTGATGCTCCGAAGAATGCAACGCGGGGTGAACTGGTCTGCAGGTACTATACAGGAAAATGGGCACAATTGCCGGATCTGGGCAAATTACAACCAGACCGGAAAGGCAAGGCCGGAAATAATTTTGATACTGACCAGTTTAGGCAGGATCAGGATTTTGCCTTTATACAAGAAGGTTTGCTGGAAATCCCGGAAGAAGCTTATTACCTTTTCGGGATAGAGAATGGCAACCATGCAAAACTGTATATAGGCGGAGAACCAGTGATTGAAGAACAGCAGGCAGTGGACGGGCAATCGTTCATTATCTACCTGCGAAAAGGATTTTATACGTATACAGTTGAGCGCTTGCATAAGAAAGGGGACCGGCGGCCTTCGCCGGTTTATTGGAGAAAGGATAGCGAGGCGGTGTTTGCTCCTATACCAGGTGAATACCTGTATATGTCTGCAAAGAAATAAATCACAACATACTGTTCTCCTAACGCGTAGATAATACAAGTATGAAAAACAATACATCGATTTCCCTCATTGCCACTATCATTTCTTTTCTTCTACTGCAGACCACTGTCGCAGCACAAGAATCCGGCAGCCTGAAGGATACGCTTTATTCACCTGTTCTACAACAAAAGCGGCCCATAGAAATCCTGCTTCCAGCAGGCTACAAAAAGGATGACAGCATCCGCTACGATGTATTATATGTATTGGACGGTGAATGGAATACTTCACTAACCCAAAAAGCATATCAGTTCCTGGGGTATGCGCAATTCGTACCTAACAACGTGATCATTGTGGGGGTGCCAAATGTATATAAAGGAGGTATTAATTTCCGTGACAGGGATTTTACCCCTACCCGTACGGAGTACAGTCCCATATCGGGCGGAGCTGCTAATTTCCTGTCTTTCTTTAAAGAGGAGCTGATACCTTATATCAATAAACAATACCGTACAAAGCCGGAGAATAGTACGCTGTATGGCACTTCGCTGGGAGGACTGTTTGCGACCTATGCATTCTTATATGCGCCTACGCTTTTCAAGTCCTATCTGACCGTTGAGCCCAGCCTGTGGTATGACAATGGTTTAATGAGCAAGGTAGCACAGGAGAAACTACCGGGTATGACGCTTGCAGACAATACCTATTGGATCTCTGTAAGAGATGGCCAGTTTTTTTACGATATGGGTGTAGCGAGCTTTGATTCTGTACTGCGGCAACAAGCTCCGAAGGCGCTGGACTGGAAGGTGCGGCCTTACCCGGATGAGACGCATTTTTCGTCCATCTGGAAGGGTCTATATGATGGTTTGAAGTTTACTTATAAAGGCTTCATGGTAGAAGATAATTTCCTGCTTACTCCAACAAACGGGCGCATACTGAGCGGCCGTCCTTTCAGCTTAAGATGTTATAATGCGGGCGCTGAAAATTATATGTTTTACACCCTTGATGGAAGTGAGCCGACGGCAAGTTCCTCCCGGCTGAAGTATGAAAATACCTTTGACTTTTCATCCAATACAACTATTACCGTGAAAGCGCTGAGCAGCAGAAAGGAATATGAAAAAAACATTCGTTGTAATTATAAAGTGGAACCTCCGTTAATAGCTATCCCCCCGCCTAAGGATATTAAAAAAGGCGGATTACGCTTTAAGTATTACAAAGGTAACTGGGATCAGCTGCCGGAGCTGAACAAGTTGAAACCCATCCGTACAGGCAGCACAGACGACGGCTTTGACATCAACGGTTTTGGCGGAATAGATGGATTTGCCTGTGAACTGGAAGGATTGCTGGAAGTTCCGGAAGAAGGTTATTACGTTTTCGGACTGGGGAATAATAATCCTGCAAGGGTACAAATAGCCGGACAGACGATCATTGACGAACAGCAGGCTACCCATAGACAGTCTTACATCCTTTATTTAACGAAAGGGTTTTACCCTGTCAAAGTTGAAGGCGTGCGTAAAAAGAACGGACAGCAGTTTTCTCCGCTCTTCTGGCGAAAGGAAGGGGAGACCAATGCTTCGCCAATAGCAGCGGAGTATCTTTACCATTAGATGTCAGCGCTTGTGCGTACCTAATAACCTGTCCCATATAGAAGTATAAAACCCGAAATTATACGCCACATCCTGGTGATGGTCATGGTGGAAGGTAGAAGTGCCGATGTATTTTATCAGCGGCATGTTGCGAAAGCGGGCTGGCAGCGGCTCTATTCCTAAATGGCCTATCATTCCGAAGAGCACATTTACCGCCAGGTAGATCATGACCGCGTAGATATTAAAAGCCTTTACCATTAGCAAGATTAACCACAGTGAGCCGAAACAGATGGTTTCTACCGGGTGCAGGATGAAGAGATCAACAGGCCGGGGATCAACGGACTGATGATGCAGCTGGTGTATTGTTTTATAGAGGAATGTTTTATGGATGGCGTAGTGAAAGATGAACATGAGCAAATCCATGCCTAAGAACAGCAGGAAGAAATCAGGGATGATCTGCCAGGAGAAACTGGTGGTAATGATGATCCAATTGTTTTTCCAAAGCCAGTAGCCAGCGTAGGTAACGATGGTATTGAGGATATTGGTGAGGATACAGATCTGCCAGTCGCGGGAGTTGTATTGGTAGGCCGTAGCAGTGCCGGTGGCTTTGCGGTGGATGATTTTACCAAGCCATAGTACAGCGAGGGTGATGAGGGCATTTTCCAGCAGGAAGAAGAGCCATAATAAGGCAGATGGTTGCTGTGACAAGGCACTGAGTAAGTAGTTCATAGGCACACAGGAAGCTGGTACATTACGCTAAGATAGCAAACATATGGAGTAATCGGCTAGTATGTGGCCAGTAAGCGGCTACTGAAACCCAAGGCATTATGGACGTAAGGTGGAGTTGATGACGATTTGAGGCAGGGTTGAAATGGAGGGCAGTCCAGGGCGGTGAGGGAGTGGTTTGAGGTCTGAAGTTTGAGGTTTGAGGTTCGTTTGAAGGTTCGAGGTTTGGAATTAAGCGTCCGGCGAATAGTGTGATACCATTTTAGAGGGTAAAAATGGAAATTTTGAAGCGTATGGGGCATAGGTCTTCCGCGAGCGTGGCGCCCGGGACAAAGGGAAAACGGTAAAGTAATTGGAGCCTGGGAATAGGTATAGGTCATTCCCGTTGATCGGGATATATGGCAGGCGGTGTATTGCTATTACGGTCAGTCCCCCATTTAAATGGTTTGCGGAAGATGGGGAATTTGCGGCGTTGTTTGTTGATGCTGAGGTCTTGCGCAGCCATAGCAACACTGATCACATCGGCGGCCATGTAGCGGCGGTCGCCGGAGGGAGTGAAATGGCCATTGCATTCCCTGAAGGAGCGGTATTGCAATATAACCATGAGCGTGCCTTCACCTTCGATGGGGACGTTCATAGCTATGCCGTTGAAGGGCTCACCCTCGTTCAGTTCGATGATGGCGGTGGAGACATCGGTGCTGAGCACACGGTTTCCGGCAAAGCTGATGCGGGTGGCGATGAGACGCAGCTCTACATGGGTGTTGGTGCCTTGTGGCAACAGCTCCTGGGCGGGGATGTGCAAGGTACCGTTTGCCGTGAAAACGGGTTGTTCCACAAAGAGCTTTTCAACGCCGGTGTGTTTATTAAAGTGAAAGCCGCGGAGGTTGGGAAAGCTATCCCTTCCGGCTTGTATAAACAGCTTGTTGAGGCGGTTTACGAGGGTACCGTCGTAACGCGTGTCCAAATAGGGGCGGACGGCTTTACGAATCAACTTTCCTTTCCGGCTGGCCATGCCGAAGTGACGGGCAGCGCGGCGGGTAGAGGCTGTCTGTCTTACTTTTTCCGGCATGCTACGGACGAAATATTTACCATTTCTACGGTAGCCGATGACGTTTTGCAACCTGCCGGTGAATTTGAAAACGCCAGTCTGTAACGCCATAAACAATTGATTTTAATTGAAAATAAGGGAAATAGTTCAATGGTGGATCAAAAGGGGTAATTTGTTGATTTAGATCAATTATTTGGGGTATTATCCCTTCAAAAAATGATTATTTTTGCTTATACGAGCAAGTCCTACATCTTAAAACACGGACGCCATCAATGAACGAGCCACTAAAAAATGTTCGAGCGGATGCAAATGAGGTGATGAAGTCGTGGGTTACATTATTCACCCACAGCCTGTACGAATGGGCCTACTACAAAGTAGCTGACAAGGCCACGGCAGAAGACCTGGTGCAGGAGACATTCCTGTCGGCCTTTCAGTCGCTGGACAGGTTCAAGCAGGAGAGTCAGCCAAAGACCTGGCTGTTTTCCATCCTGAACCATAAGATCATCGATCATTTCCGGAAAAGGGTGAAAAGCCCCTTAGTAGATGAAGGCGGCGCAGGGCTTGATTACTACTTTGATCGCCATGGCGAGTGGGGGAATCATTCCCGCCCGCAGGAATGGACGGGTGATGACAGCCATCTGCTGGACCGACCCGATTTCAGGACCACCCTGGATGAGTGCATGCAGCGATTACCCGGCAACTGGTCGGCAGCACTACAGCTGAAATACCTGAGTGAAAAAGATGGCAAGGAAATTTGTCAGGAAATGCGGATTTCTTCGACTAATTTCTGGCAGATCCTGCACCGCGCCAAACTGCAATTGAGAAAGTGCCTGGAGATACACTGGTTTAAAAAGTAAACGATGAAGAAGCGGATCATACATTTCTTTGTGCTCTCCTGCAGGAAAGCAACCGGGCTGATAGAGAAAAGGCTCTACTTTAAACTTTCCGCCCTGGAAAAGTTACAATTGCGCTGGCACCTGACGCTGTGCGATGCCTGTACCATCTATACAAAGCAAAGCGGCTTGCTGCATAAGTTGCTGAGCAAACACGAACATGATCATACCCATGCCCCTCATCTTCCCGAAGATACTACTCAAGAACTTAAAGAAAGGATTATCAATAAATTAGAAAAAGAATAAAAAAAGTTTGTCATTGTTGTCAGGTTAACCCCAAGGCCCCGACTATTCATTCAAATCCAATTATTCATCAACAAACCTGACAACAAATGGACATTAAAAAGAAAAGCCTGATCACTGGCTCTATGATCGCCGGCGCACTGTTCGCCACCGCTAATCTGAATGCAAATGCTGCAGACCTGTTCCGCTTTTCCAACCTGGGCACCGGTGAGGAAGTAAGAAGCCAGTTACTGGGCGGCTCTTCCAATGCCCTGCACCTGGAACTGAAATGTGGTGAAAAAGGAAAAGCAGACAGCACCGCTGCGAAGAAGGGAAAGGATGGCAAATGTGGTGAAGGTAAATGCGGAGGCGCAAAGAAAGCCGGGGATAAAAAGGATAGCGCCAAGAAGAAGGGAAAGGACGGCAAGTGCGGCGAAGGTAAATGCGGTAACTGATTTTCCTGACCTGGTAAAAAGGCAGGTTGCTCAACCTGCCTTTCTCCTCATCTCTTAAAACATTCCATTATGGTTGGTATTGGTTTTAGAAAAGATTTTGCGGCGAATCTGCTGCAGGGTAATGCTATTCAACCGGCATTTATAGAAGTGGCGCCGGAAAACTGGATCGGTATTGGAGGATACTGGAAAAAACTGTTCCGGCAGGCATTGGAACAATATCCATTGTTCACCCACGGGCTTTCACTGTCTATCGGCAGCCCGGATGAACTGGATTTTTCTTTCCTGCAAAAAATAAAAGATTTCCTGCGGGAAACCAATGCACAGTTGTATTCCGAGCACCTGAGCTATTCCAAATGCGATAATGCTCACCTGTATGATCTCCTTCCTATTCCGTTCACCATGGATGCAGTGAAGCATGTTTCACAAAGGATCCGCACCGTGCAGGATTTCCTGGAAAGGAAGATCGCCATCGAGATAGTGAGCTATTATACGCCGGTGGCGCCGGAGATGGAAGAGATTGATTTCATCAATGCCATCCTGGCAAATGCGGATTGCGATCTGTTACTGGATGTGAACAATATTTATGTCAACAGCTTTAATCATCGATATGACGCCCAAGCATTCATTGATCGCCTGCCCCTAGAGCGCGTACGGTATATACATATGGCCGGGCATGAGCAGGTAGCAGAAGACCTGATCATAGACACACATGGAGAAGCGATCATCGACCCCGTATATGAATTGTTTGCCTATGCCATGCAAAAGCTGAACAGGGATGTACCGGTGTTGCTGGAAAGGGATTTTAATATACCGGAACTGGCAACGCTGCAACATGAAATAGAGCGGCTGCAGACTATCAAAACAAATAGTATAAAACAGTCCGCATATGCAGCAGCTTAATAAGGACACGCGGCATTATCAAGCCTCCCTGGCTGATTACTGCCGTACTGGTGACTACCAGGCAATTCCCGGCATAAAGACGGCACATGTTCATCAATACCGCAGGCTGGTGTATAACGTGGTGGATGATATGCTGCAGTCGGCTTATCCGCTTACCAAAGGGTTACTCAGTGAGGGTGAATGGGATGAGCTGGTACAGGAATTCTTTTCCGGACATGCGTGCCAGTCGCCACAGGTGTGGTATATGCCGAAGGAATTGTACGAGTATGTAGCGCAGCAGGAGGCACATCCCTTGATAGACAAATATCCTTTTTTACTTGATCTGCTGCGGTTGGAATGGTTGGAAATAGCCTTGTTTATGATGGAAGACAAGCCGGTAGCATGTGATACAAAAGGAGAGCTGGTAGTACTGAACCCGGAGCACGAGCTGGTACATCTTCAGTACCCCGTGCATTTAAAGGAAGCGAAGCATATAAAGGCAGCCGATAAAGGAGATTATTTCCTGGTGATGTTCCGGGAACCGGATAGCGGTGATGTACAATTTATGCAGCTCTCCCCTGCCCTGGCCATGATGATCGAATTACTGGAAGAAAGTCCGATGAGTATACCAGCACTGGCTATGGAGATCTGCGGGAAACTGCGGCTGGAGCTTACACAAGACATACTGAATATGACGCAATTGTTTATTGATCAGGGACAGCAAAACAAACTGATCGCAGGTTTTTTATCTAACAATTAAAAGTGCATTTACAATGAAAGCGATACAATTATATTATAAGGGAGTGGAAAACGTAGGAAAACTAAAGGACATACCTCTGTTGATGATAAGATTGGCGTTGGCATATGGATTTTATACACCGGCAAAAATGAAATGGAGCGATATTAACAGCATCATCGATTGGTTTAAAAGTATGGGCATGCCAGCGCCAGCTTTAAACGCTTACCTGGCAGCATCGACGGAAGCGGCGGGTGTGGTGTTGCTGGTGTTGGGATTGGGAACAAGGATCATAGCGGTACCATTGATGATTGTGATGTTGGTAGCGATTAAAACGGTGCATTGGGGAAATGGGTTTGATGCAGGGAATAATGGCTATGAGATTCCATTGTATTATTTGATTATGCTGGCGGTGGTGTTGGTGTATGGACCGGGGAGGTGGAGTGTGGATGGGGTGATAGGGAGGAAAATTCAGCGCTATTGAACTTTCCCCTGTTCTTCTTCTATGATCTCCTTTAATTGTTTTTCACTGGGCAGATTGATAAGGTATTTTGAAACGAATACTTTCTGTGGTAAACCTGCGGTGGCATATTTAACCAGTGTTTCATTTTTCCCTGCACAAAGTATAATACCGATAGGATGCGTATCGCCTTCCTGCATTTCGTTTTCTTTATAATAATTAAGATAAACGTTCATTTGCCCCGCATCGGCAGGAGTGAAATCTCCCAGTTTCAAATCCAGCAGAATGTGACATTTCAGTATGCGGTGATAGAAGACAAGATGCTACAAAGTGAGTAAAAGACAGTTTGTTTATCAATGCATTTGTGGGCGTTACGGGGAGTTGTTCAAATTCTTCAGTCAGTGACTGAAGAATTCTATTTAATTGATAATCATCAACTTGAATATAATCAGCAGCTAACTGTGCAACTTGGGGATATGTCAGGTAGAACTGTCTGCATAAGTATAGGCTGGTAAAAGAAAAGCCTCTGATCTCAAGCATTTTTAACCGCTCAACTAGTTTCTTGAACAGTTCTTCTCCATATTGTGCCCTGTCTTCTCCTTGTTGCTCATATTCGAAGATATGATACCCTATCGCCCAGTTTCTTAGCGTCAGCGCAGTATTGACCTGCTTCTGCACCTGATTAAGGAAAAGCTGATTGGTTTGTTGAATAGCTTTTGCAAGGCCTTCTAAATTATTTACCGGGCTAACTGTGGTTTTCTCTTTGGTCATTCGTAATAATTAAACCGGAAATTAAATTCCCAAAGGGAATAGAAGCGTTAATCGACGGTTAACAAGTAAAAAAGATTACTGAACTTACTCCTTCCCTCTCCCATTTCTTAAAATTTCCTTAAAAAACTTCTCTCCTCTTGACTCTTTTTCGGCTATTTAAATAAATTTGGCCCACTTAATTAGTCATTGAAACCATTTACTGTTATATATCATGCCAGTACGTGCACATCGATTAATCAAGATCCTAATTCCACTATTCCTGACAGGATTTTTCACAGGCGGATTCCACGGTAGCAGCGCCGCACAGGGTGTTGTTCTTTACACACCTTACACTAAGATCTCAGTCTCTCCGGGGGAATCGATCACCTATTCAGTGGATGTGATCAACAAAAGCGGCGGTTTAAAAAGCGCGGACATTATCTTAACAGGACTGTCAAAAGACTGGACCTACGTAATGAAATCAGGAGGCTGGAATATCAGCCAGATCTCTGTGCTGCCCGGAGAAAAGAAAAGCTTTGAGCTACAGCTGCAGGTGCCGTTGAAGATCAACAAAGGCAGCTACCATTTCGCATTGCAGGCAAAGGGCCTGAGCCAGCTGCCGCTGACCGTCAACGTTTCACAAACAGGCACTTTTGAAACAGAGCTTAGCACCGCACAGCCAAACATTGAAGGGGCGGCCAATTCCACCTTTACTTACAATGCCACTTTACGTAACCGGACGGCAGACAACCAACTGTATGCCCTGAGCGCTTACACACCGCCGGGCTGGAACGTAGCCTTTAAAGCCAACTACAAACAGGTGTCGTCTGTAAACGTGGAGGCCAACCACACCCAGGAGATCACCATTGAAGTAGACCCGCCGGATCAGCTGGCGGCCGGCACTTATAAGATCCCCATCGTGGCCACTACCAGCAGCACATCCGCACAGCTGGAACTGCAGGCAGCCATCACCGGCTCGTATGCGCTGGAACTGAGCACTCCACAGGGATTACTGAGCACCAGCCTGACGGCGGGGGATGACAAACGTGTTGGCCTGGTGGTGATCAACAAGGGATCTGCACCGTTGAAAAATATCGATATGCAATCTGCTGCTCCTGCCAACTGGGAAGTGAGCTTCGACCCAAAGCAAATAGCATCGCTGGCGCCAGGGCAAATTGCACAGGTATCTGCGGTGATCAAAGCCGATAAGAAAGCCATTGCCGGCGATTATGTGACGAATCTCGAGGCCAGAACGCCGGAAGCTTCGTCCAAAGCAGCTTTCCGGGTATCGGTAGGCACCTCGATGCTATCGGGCTGGTTGGGGATCATTATCATCCTCGGTGCATTAAGCAGCGTATATTATTTGTTCAGAAAATACGGACGGAGGTGAGCCATGAGCGAGAACATCATTGCGCTGACCGGTCTCACAAAACAATACGGCACCCTAAAGGCCGTAGACGGACTTGATCTCTACATCAAAAAAGGCGAAGTATTTGGGTTGCTGGGGCCTAACGGCGCAGGTAAATCAACCACCATCCTGATGATGCTGGGATTAACGGAACCTAGTGCCGGATCAGTACAGGTATGCGGTATCGACTCTACCATCCATCCCATTGAAGTGAAACGCAGGGTAGGTTACCTGCCCGACGAAGTGGGCTTCTACGAAAGCCGCAGCGGCCTTGACAACCTGCTATATACGGCAAGACTGAACCGCATACCTTCTGCGGAAGCAGCACTGCGGGCGGAGCAACTGCTGCAGCGGGTAGGACTTTACGATGTAAAAGATAAAAAAACGCGCACTTACTCCCGTGGGATGCGGCAACGCTTAGGATTGGCGGATGTGCTGATCAAACATCCGGAAGTGATCATCCTCGACGAACCTACACTGGGCATCGACCCAACAGGCGTGCGGGAATTCCTGGACCTGATCGTGCAACTGAGCCGTGCAGAAAAGATCACGGTACTGCTTTCCTCCCATCATCTCCACCAGGTGCAGCAGGTGTGCGACCGCGTGGGCATCTTCGTAGCCGGGAAGCTGCTGGCCGAAGGGGACATCCCAACGCTGTCGGCTAAACTTTTTGCTGGCGAGCCATATATCATAGAAGCAGGCATTGCTGCATCGACAGAAGACCCGTCCAAACCTGACAGCGCATCACCGCTGATAGCACCCCTGCAAAAACAGCTGGAGGAGATGAAAGGCGTCCGCTCTGTAAGCTATGACAAAGGCCTTTTCAGGATTGGTTGCACGCACGATGCGACAGCGCTTATTGCCGGCGCCATTGTAAGTGCAGGATTAGGACTAACCTATCTGAACAGGAAAACGTATGGGCTGGACGATATTTATAACCGTTATTTTGAAGGCAGCAATGTTTATGAAAAGGCTTCCTGATACTATGGCTTTACCAAAACACCCTTTCCGGGTGATCGTAGATAAAGAGATTACGGATCATGTGCGCAGCTGGCGTTTTATCATATTGCTCTCACTGATCCTGCTGACCTGTTTCGGATCATTGTATATTTCTATCAGCAATTTCAGTAAAGCGATTAAACCGGATGATCCTGACGGGGCTTTCTTCTTCCTGAAGCTCTTCACTGCTTCTGACGGCAGCATGCCACCCTTTCATGTACTGATGGGATTTCTCGGCCCTTTGCTGGGCATCAGCCTGGGATTTGACGCCATCAATTCAGAACAGCACAGCGGCACACTGAGCCGGATCCTGTCACAGCCCATTCACCGCGATTACCTGATCAATGCAAAGTTCGCAGCATCACTGACGGTGATCAGCGTGTTGTTCTTTGCACTGGGCTTCCTGGTAACGGGGCTGGGCCTGATGATCATCGGCATACCACCCACGGCAGGTGAATTTATGCGGGTGGTGTTCTTTATTCTGCTCAACATCCTGCATGTAGCTTTCTGGCTGAACCTTTCAATCCTGTTCTCGGTGTTGCTTCGGCAGCCGGCCACTTCAGCACTTGCAGCTATTGCCGTATGGCTGTTCTTCACCATCTTTTACCAGCTTATCATCAAACTGATCGCACAGGCGTTCATGCCCTCGCAACTTGCGCCGCCGGAGGCAGTGATCAGGTACCAGGAGCTGATACTGAACCTGCTGAGAATTGTGCCCACGCAGCTATACAGCGATGCTACGGTTACCTTGCTGATGCCGTCAGTGCGCAGCCTGGGACCGCTCACGATGGAGCAGGTCTATGGCGCCATACCCAGTCCTTTACCACTGGGACAAAGCCTGTTGATAGTATGGCCACAGCTGACAGGTCTTATTGCCGCAACGGTACTGTGCTTCGCAATATCTTATTTTTCTTTTATGAGGAGGGAGATACGTTCCAGGTAAAGTCTGTTAAGGAATGCTGGCTGTATAGGCTTTGCTAACATCGGCCAGCTCTCTCTTCTTCAACGTTTCATATCCTTTATCATTCACCGACCTGTAAAGATTATAAGCTTTACCATTCCATCTCCACACAGGAAACTCCATGCCGGGGCCTCCGATCAACAGATCAGGATAGCCTTTGCTAACGGTGGTCAGCACGTCGGGAGCCATGCCAGGAAATCCCAGCTGCGGCACATATTTTCCTGCGGCATCTTTAATGAACAAATTAACACTGGAACCGGCATTACCAGAAGTGTAAGTGTTACCGAAAACAACGAAGACCTCTTCTTTGCCGTCCTTATTCATATCAGCGGGGAACACGGCAGCTGCGAAAGCATACTCTTTGCTGTCCTTATCCAGCGCAAAAGGCATATCATTCTTGCCGGACGGGATAAAGCCTAACTGTTTAGCGATGTCGTTCTTTTCTTTTACAGAGAGTTTGGTTTTGACATCTTTGAAAAGCAGGGCGGCCGTTTCTGTAAGCTGCTGGGCGGAGAGCGCAGGAATGAAAAGATAACCCGCGCAGGCGAGTAAAAGTAGCTTTTTCATTGTTCAGTGTTTTGAGGTTACAGTTAAGACAAAGGTAGGCCTTATTTAACAGAAAAGGCGCCGGTGGGAACCGACGCCTCGCTATATGGTTTTGTGCATTATCCTGCGTAAGCTTCTTCGAGCGGTTTAATATCCAGCTTCTTCATCTTCAGCATCTTTGCCATAACACGGTTGGCCTTTTTCTTATCCGGGTCCAGCATCATTTCGTTCAATGCTGTAGGCACCACCTGCCAGGAAAGGCCGTACTTATCTTTCAGCCAGCCGCACATTTGTGCTTTGGGATCGCCGCCATCAGTGAGCTTGTTCCAATAATAATCCACTTCTTCCTGCGACTTGCAGTTGATGACAAAAGATACGGCTTCATTGAATGTGAAATGAGGGCCGCCGTTCAGTCCGAGGAATGATTGTCCGCCGATCTCAAACTCGACGGTCATTACCGTACCGGCGGGCATTCCATGTACTTCAAATCCTTCTTCCGTATAATGTGCTATCCTGCCTATTTTACCGTCTTTAAAAACAGATGTATAGAACCGGGCAGCTTCTTCTGCTTGTGTGTTAAACCACAGGCAGCTGGTAAGTTGTTGCGAAGTGATTGTCTTTTCCATAGTATGAAAGATTTTGATGAAGTTTCTATTTACATCAAAGGTACTTTCGGAAGACAAACCCGAAGCTGTGCGAAAGCGACATTATTGGGGGTGGAATGCGACATGATCACTTACGGGTCCATTCCTCATGGATGGGATCGCCTTTGGAGCTGTTGCCGCTATGATCCCACTTGTTGCCATTCACAGCGCCTTTAAAGCTGAGTGAGGCGCCTATCCTGCTGCTATCCCTTGAAAAGAACTCGATCTTTTCGGTATAGGTACCGTTCTCAAAAGTGTAGGTACCACCGCCGGTGCCAAAGAACTCTCCTGTTTCAGTGTTGATGGCCACCCATTGAAAGCGGGTACCGGTGAGGATCTTGATGGTTTTGCGGGCGCCGGGTTTCATTTCATTCATCTTGCCGTTGGCTTCGCGGGCGGTGATCTGCCATACACCGAGCATAGGGCTGTTGCCGTCGTCTATGCGGGTCCAGGTGTTCTTTTCATTGCCTATAGCGCTGGTAAGCTGATCTCCGCTAAACTCGGCATCGGCCTCGGGATGCGTGCCCACTTTTGACTTATCCCGGGAATCGAATTCTATGGTAGTAGTAGCGGCGCCATCGGAATTACTCTGCCAGGTACCTCCCATAGTGGATGTAAAGGTGTTGCCATCATATACGGTAACAGTAAAATAACCATCGGTAATGAGGAGCACGGAAGTGGTAGTGCCGGATGTGGCTTTCCAGGCGCCGATCACCGGGGACTGGGCCTTTGCTCCCAGCAAGGTTAACAGCAGGAGAGAGAAAGTTGCAAGTGTTTTCATGTTGGTGGATTTTTTATAAAAAATTCAGGCAGCGCCTGATGATTGTCAGAAAATCACTCACCACAAAAGGCTTTGCTATAAAGGCGGCGGCTCCGCATTCCAGGGCCCTGGATTCGATATCCAGGATAGTGGAGACGATCACCACGGGGATCATGCCGGTTAGCGGATTATTTTTCAGATGCTGGCAGATCTCAACGGCATTCAGCGTCAGAAAGCGGTCGTTGATGATGAAGAGATCAGGTAGGCCGAATTCATACTTTAGCAACTGTATATCTGATGATATATGCTGCACCTTGTATCCTTCCTTCAGCAAAATCTTTTTATAGTACAGAAAAGCTTCAATATTCTTCTCAATAATAAGGATAGTCTTGTTCATTTAACACACTCATTCTCGTTCTTGATAATAATTTTAGTGACGGCGCCGCTAAGGCGCCCCTGAAGAAAAAAATTATCACCTGACGATTGCACAGTGCCTGATAAAGATCCTATCCGGTAAATATTCAAACAGCGGATCATTGCAGCGCCGGCCGCTGATGTGACGATGGCAGCAGCATAGCAGCCATACCAGGACCAGTACGGGTAAAATGATACTGTGTCCTAACCAGGCGCCACATTCTGCTTTAGGGATTACGGCGTTGGGGATGTATACTACAGCGTGGGAAGGATGGTCATCATTCCTCTTACGCTGTTTGCCGACGATCTGAGACCAGTTGACATCATCGTTCAGCAATTCCCCTAAACAAATGTTATGGGTGGCCAGTGTAAGCACTGTCCCCAGTATCAAAGTTTTAAAGGCAATTGCAAACAGCAGGAGATAATTCTGGGATGTTCGCCAATTGATCATCGCGGCTAAAATAGTGAAATAATCTCAATCAACGCTTACTCACCGTTCTCTTTTGCAAGACGTTCGAGTTTATCCTGGTGAAGAATGGCAATCTCTTTTCCGTTGATGGCGATGATGCGGTCCTGCGCCAATTCGTTCAGGGTACGGAAGACGGTTTCATAGGTAGCGCCGGTATAGGCGGCGAGATCCTGGCGGCTCAGGGTCATATTCAGTATGTTGTCCTTATCAATGCCAAATTTGCTTTGCAGCTGTAAGAGGGCGTTGGCCACACGGCCCTTTACAGACATGTGAGCCAGGTTTCTCATGTTCTTTTCAGATTCCTGGAGCTCTTTTGCATAGAAGAGCATAAGCTCATATAAAAAGGTGTGGTTGACCTGGAGGCTGGATTGGAAAAAGGCCATATCCACATAACAAACGGTGACCGGTTCCAGGGCGGTGGCAGATACCGGGTACACCAGCTCCTGTCCTACACCGCGGTGCCCTACGATATCGCCTTTGCGGGCAAAGCGTACGATCAGCTCCTTGTCTTTGCCCCAGTGTTTGTGCACTTTCACCAGGCCTTCGTATACGAAATAGATGCCGGTGACCTTATCTCCTTCCCGGAAAAGCAGCTGGCCTTTCTTCAGAGAGAAATTCTTCCGGTGGGCGTCTACGGCCGGGCTCCATTCTTTCATGCATAGCCTGCACAGCATGCAGGTGTTCAGGTCGCAGTCCTGTTTATCTTTCTTTTTCACGCAGGATGAGTGTTCAGGTTACCGGCGATGCCCTGAATGTGAGCTGGCAACATGGAATCATAGAGGTTCACTACTTCGCCTACTACGATGACTGCCGGGTTGCTTAGTTCGGCATGCCGGGCCCTGAAGGTAATATCCTTTACTGTACCTTTTACCATTTTTTCCCGGGGGGTGCTGCCCTCCTGGATGATAGCGGCGGGAAGGTCTGCTTTACCAGCCTCCATAAATATATCCATAATGGCTTCGAGGCGGCTCATGGCCATTAATATAATAACGGTCGCGGAGGAACGGGCGGCCAGGTGGATATCTTTAGAGATGCTGCCGTCCCGGGTAGTACCGGTAGTTACCCAGAAGCTTTCGGCGGTTCCGCGCCAGGTAAGGGGGATCATCTGTCCGGCAGGTACCGCCAGTGCGCTTGAGATTCCCGGCACTACCTGTACCGGTATCCCGGCGCTGCGGGCGGCCTCAATTTCTTCTGCGGCCCTTCCGAATATGAAGGGGTCCCCTCCTTTCAGGCGTACTACGTGGCCATAGGCACGGGCATCTGACACGATCAGGCGGTTGATCTCTTCCTGGGACAGGATATGACAACCGTACCTTTTACCGGTAAAGCGGATGATGGCTCCCGGAGCGGCATATTGCAGGAGAGACTCGTTCACCAGTGCATCATATAATATAACATCTGCCTGCCCGATGGCTTTTATAGCCTTCAGGGTGATCAATTCCGGGTCTCCAGGCCCGGCTCCTACCAGGGATAATAATGGTATTGCCATAGTATAAGTTATATGATAAATTAAATTATATGATATTAATCATGCTTACAGCTATAAAATTAAAATTAAAATTGCTAATTTCATGATGCAAATCATACAAAACGACCAAAACAATCCCGGAAAATTTATCCAAGATATTATATTAAAATATTTATCATATAAAAACTAAAGGATCCATTATCCATTAATTGATCACATTTAAATCCCGGGCAATGAAAATTGTAATTATCGGCAACGGCATGACCAGCTACAAGTTTTGTGAGAAGATGATTGCCAAAGCCGCTCCTGGCGCAGTAGAATTGGTTGTTTTTGGCGAAGAGCCCCGCCCAGCCTATGACCGTGTACATTTGAGCGAATTCTTTTCCGGCAAGACCGCCGAAGACCTGGAAATGGTTCCGGCCAGCTGGTATGCGGAGCAAAACATCACCCTTCACCTGGGCGACCCGGTACAGCAGATAGACCGGACCCTGAAAACCGTCCACTCTTACAAAGGCATTACTGAAAGTTATGATTACCTGGTGCTGGCCACCGGGTCGTCTGCTTTTGTACCGCCGATACCGGGGGTTGACAAAAAGGGGGTCTTTATATACAGGACAATAGAAGACCTGGAAATGATGCGGGACTTTGCACCCAAAGCCAGCACCGGGGCAGTAATAGGCGGGGGCCTCTTAGGTCTGGAAGCCGCCAAGGCCCTGCTGGACCTGGGACTGAAAAAGACCCACGTGATAGAATTTGCCCCCAGGCTGATGCCCCGGCAGATAGACGAGGCGGGCTCCAACCTGCTGAAAGCGAAGCTGGAAACACTGGGACTGGAGATCCACACCAGCAAATCCACCACCAATATTATGGGCGAGGACACCATCACCGGGCTGCAGTTTGCTGACGACAGCATCCTGGAGGCCGATATGCTGGTGATCTCCGCAGGTATATCCCCCCGGGATGAGGTAGCCCGCCTTTGCGGACTGGAAACCGGTCATCGTGGCGGTATCGTGGTAAACGATCAGCTGCAGACCACCGACCCCTGCATTTATGCCATCGGCGAATGTGCATTATATAATGGTATGATCTACGGCCTGGTAGCTCCGGGCTATGAAATGGCAGAAGTAGCCTGCTCTCATATATTAGGTACAGAGAAAGCCTTCACCGGTTTTGACATGAGCACCAAGCTGAAGCTGATAGGTGTGGACGTGGCCAGCTTCGGTAATCCTTTCGCTCCGGCAGACCAGTGCAGGACCATCATATTCGAGGATACGATGAAAGGCATCTATAAACGCATCAATGTGAGCACAGACGGTAAATACCTGCTGGGCGGCATCCTGATCGGCGATGCAGATGCCTATAATATGCTGTTGCAAACGGCCAAGAATAAAGTGATACTGCCGCCCAACCCGGAAGACCTGCTGCTGGGCGCAAGAGGCGGACAAACAGAAGCCGGGGCCGGTGTACTGGGTTTGCCAGACGAAGCCACCATCTGCAGCTGCGAGAACGTAAGCAAAGCTACCATCTGCAATGCCGTAACAGCCGGGAACGAAACCCTGGATGCAGTGAAGAAATGTACCAAAGCAGGTACCTGCTGCGGCGGTTGCGTACCGATGGTAAAAGACCTGATCACCAGCACCATGAAGGCGCAGGGCAAATATATCCGCAACGTGGTGTGCGAGCATTTCTCCTACTCCCGCCAGGAACTGTTTGACCTGATCAAAATAAAAGAGGTACGCACTTTTGATGAAGCGCTGGACCATTACGGTCACGGCGACGGCTGCGAAGTGTGTAAACCAGTGGTAGCCAGCATCCTGGCCAGCCTGTGGAATGAGATGATCCTGACCAAAGGCAATGATACCGTACAGGATTCCAACGACCGTTACCTGGCTAATATCCAGAAAGGCGGCACTTACTCTGTAGTACCCCGCGTACCCGGCGGTGAGATCACACCGAAACAGCTGATGGTGATTGCCCAGGTAGCGGAAAAATATAACCTGTATACCAAGATCACCGGCGGTCAGCGTATCGATATGTTCGGAGCACACGTGAACGATCTGCCCCTGATCTGGGAAGAACTGGTGGCGGCTGGTTTTGAAAGCGGCCACGCTTACGGTAAAGCGCTGCGCACCGTGAAAAGCTGTGTAGGCAGCACCTGGTGCCGGTTTGGCCTGCACGACAGCGTAAGCTTTGCTATCCAGATAGAACAACGCTACCGTGGATTACGTGCACCGCATAAACTGAAATCTGCTGTGAGCGGTTGTATACGCGAGTGTGCAGAAGCACAGTCTAAAGACTTCGGCATCATCGCCACTGAAAAAGGCTGGAACCTTTATGTGTGCGGTAATGGCGGATCCAAGCCCCAGCATGCATTGCTGCTGGCCGGAGATGTGGACAGCGCCACCTGTATCCAGCTAATTGACCGTTTCCTCATGTTCTATATCAAGACTGCCGACCCGCTGACCCGTACGGCCACCTGGCTGAACAAGCTGGACGGCGGCATAGAATACCTGCGCAATGTAGTAGTGAACGACAGCCTGGGTATAGCCGCCCAGCTGGAAGCTGAAATGCAGGTGCTGGTAGACAATTACAAATGCGAATGGAAAGAAGTGGTGGAAAGCCCTGAGCTGAGAAAACGCTTCAGTCACTTCGTAAATGCACCTGAAGAAAAAGATCCGACCATCAAATTTGATAACCTGCGCGAACAGAAGAAAGCCGCAGAGTGGAAATAAACTTTCAAAAACCAATTCAGTATGTCATTAGAAAATTCATCAACGCTCACCTGGTTCTATGCCTGCAAAGTAGAAGACGTACCTGCTAATGGCGGTGTATGTGTAAAATACTTTGATGAACAGATCGCATTATTCCGTTTCGCAAGGCGCAACGAATGGTACGCCACCCAGAACCTTTGTCCGCACCGCAGGCAAATGGCGCTCAGCCGCGGCATGACCGGCACACAGGAAGGCGAGCCTAAAGTGGCATGTCCCTTCCATAAAAAATCTTTTTCCTTAGTAGATGGACGCTGTCTGAATGATGAGCACGAATGTTCATTGAACACTTACCCCGTAAAGGTGGAAGGAGACCGTGTATACATCGGCATCGGCGCAGGCGGACAGAACGTGGAAGTAATGGCATAAAAAGAAACCCGGTAGCGGGCAGGCTATCCGGGCTTCTGATTTCAATATGATAGGCATCACATTTAAAACCAACCAAAGTTACATGAAAAAATCATTCCCTGGCGGGATTATCTGCTTAGTTTTCTGTGTGGCTTTGTCTCTTCCTTCCTACGGGCAATTCTCCCTCAATGCCCAGCTGAGAACACGCACAGAATTTCGTGATGGCCAAGGCGCTCCGCTGGCCCACGACGCATCTCCCGCCGTATTCACATCACAACGTACCCGCCTTTCTGCAGGCTTCAGCGCTTATCGCATTCAACTGGGCGTGAGCATCCAGGATGTACGGGTATGGGGGCAGGACGGTTCTACCATCAACCGTACCACTACCGCCAACAATAACGGTTTTATGCTGCACGAAGCATGGGCCGAAATATTGCTGACGGACACGATCGTTAAGAACAAACGCCTGGCGCTGAAGATCGGCCGCCAGGAATTACTGTATGACGACTCCCGCCTGCTGGGCAACCTGGACTGGCTGCAACAGGCAAGGCGTCATGACGCGGTATTGTTAAAATACGAAACCGCAGACTGGATGCTGCATGCAGGCGGCGCGTTTAACCAGAACAAAGAGAACGCTTCCAACACGATCTATGACCCCACCCCGCCGGGCAACTATACCGGTAACACTAACGGTGGTAATAACTATAAAAGCCTGGAATTCGTATATGCGGGCAGGAAGCTGGCCAAGGGCAATATCTCCTTCCTGTTCCTGACGGACCAGTTCTCCAAATACCATACTGACAGTGTGAACAATGCACCTGTGAAAGTGTGGGAAGGATCGACCTACAGCCGTATGACCACCGGCCTTTATTTCAACAATACTTTCCAGCGTCTTACACTTACAGGCGCCGCTTATTACCAGTTTGGCAAGAATGCCGATGGTATAGACCTGAGCGGTACTTTATTGTCGGGCGCTTTTCAATATGCAGTCAACCCTGTTTTCAGCGCAGGCGCCGGGATAGATTATACTTCCGGTGGCGGCAGCGGTGGCACCAGTCATGCATTTGACCCTTTGTACGGCACGCCGCATAAGTTCTGGGGCTTCATGGATTATTTCTATGCAGCGAGCGGTTTTGGCAACAGGGGATTGCAGGATTATTATATAAAGACAAAGATCAAACCAGGTAAGAAATGGCTGATCACGGCCGATGCGCATGAGTTTTACAGTGCCAGCGATATACCGGTGGCTGTTGATAAACCAGCATTGACCCGCCGCTTTGGCACAGAGGCAGACCTGGTAGCCGTTTTCACATTGACACCGATGATCGCTTTTGAAGGAGGCTACAGCCATTTCTGGAACACCAACTCCTTAACGGCGGCCGGTGTAAAGAACGTGGCCAATGCCAGCAGCAACAGCAACTGGGCTTACCTGATGGTGAGCATACGGCCTTCGTTCCTGTTTAAATGATCTATTGTACAACTTAAAAAGACATTACATGGCTTCAATATCAAATACTCAACCACTGGATAAACTGCGGATCTTTAGTCTGAACACTATACAGATGCGCACCTTTCACATCACCTGGCTGATGTTCTTTGTGTGCTTCTTTGGCTGGTTCGGGCTGGCTCCGCTGATGCCTACCATCCGTCAGGACCTGGGCTTAAGCAAAGGGCAGATCGGTAATATTATCATCGCTTCTGTTTCGGGTACTATCATTGCCCGCCTGGTAATAGGCCGCCTGTGCGATACCTGGGGGCCGCGTAAAACGGCGGTGCGTTTGCTGATAGCCGGTTCACTACCGGTATTCCTGGTAGGGCTGGCACATGATTATACTACTTTCCTGCTGTTCCGTTTAGCCATCAGTGTGATAGGCGCTTCTTTTGTGGTAACGCAGTTCCATACCTCTATGATGTTTGCACCTTCTATCAAAGGCACTGCCAATGCAGTAACCGGCGGATGGGGCAACCTGGGTGGCGGTGTTACCAACATGGTGATGCCATTGATCTTTGCCGCTATAGTAGGTTTTGGATTTACCAAGGAAGAAGCCTGGCGCTATGCCATGATCCTACCCGGACTGATGATGCTGGGCGTGGCCTTTTTATATCAGCGTTATACTAAAGATACACCAGCAGGCAACTACGATGAGATAGGACGTAACGCTGCCAAGAGCAAAACAGACTGGAGCATACTGGCCGACTGGCGTATATGGGCACTGATGATGGCCTATGCCATGTGTTTCGGTATGGAGATCACATTTGACAACGTAGCCTCTCTGCACTTTGTGGATACTTTCCATCTTTCACAAAGCAGCGCAGGTTTCTGGGCAGGGATCTTTGGCTTCATGAATATTTTTGCGCGTGCACTGGGAGGCATCGTATCTGATAAAGTAGGCGCCAAATCCGGTATGAAAGGTAAAGGCCGTTTACTGGCTTTTATGCTGCTGCTGGAAGGCACAGGACTGTTGTTGTTTGCACAGGCCAATTCTTTAGGGCTGGCGATTGTAGCCATGCTGAGCTTTGCGCTCTTCCTGAAAATGGCCAATGGCGCAACCTACGGTATTGTGCCTTTCATCAATGAGAAGAACGTAGGCCTGGTGAGCGGCGTAGTAGGCGCTGGCGGTAACCTGGGCGGTATGTTGTTCGGTTTCCTTTTCAAGTCAGAAAGTATTACATATATACAGGCGTTCACCTATATCGGCTATATCGTGATCACGGTAGCGGCGATAGTGATGATCACCAGCTTTGTAAAGAAACCGGCTGATCAACCTGCAAAAGACGTGCAGGTGGCGCTGGAAGTTTGATCAATTTTTTACCCATGCAGGCATCTTCTTTCAAAACAACGTGTTGTTATTGCGGCGTAGGCTGTGGCATTGTAGTGCAGCAGGACAGGCAGGGACGGCTGCAGGTAAGCGGGGATAAAGACCACCCGGTGAACAGGGGAATGCTATGCTCAAAAGGCATGAACCTTCACTACACGGTAATGGACCAATCAGACCGGCTGTTATATCCTGAAATGCGATACAACCGGCAAATGTCCAGGCAGCGTGTAAGCTGGGACCAGGCGCTGGACAGGGCTGCTGCCGTGTTCCGCACACTGATCGCACAGCACGGGCCCGACGCTGTTGCCTTTTACGCATCAGGACAGTGCCTGACGGAAGAATACTATGTGATCAACAAGCTGATAAAAGGCTTTATCGGCAGCAATAACATAGACACCAACTCCCGCCTGTGCATGAGCAGCGCTGTAGCAGCGTATAAAATGTCTTTGGGAGAAGATGCCGTGCCTGGCTGTTATGATGATATTGAGCAGGCCGACTGCATATTTGTAGCCGGCGCTAATCCTGCCTGGTGCCATCCCATCTTATGGCGCCGTGTAGAAGCCGCCAAGGCTGCCAACCCGGCGATGAAAGTCATTGTAAGCGATCCCCGCGCCACACAAACCTGTTCACTTGCAGACGTACATCTGCAGCTGAACCCGGGCACTGATATTGTGCTGCACCATGCTATTGGCAGATGGCTGATCAGCAACGGGCATACAGATAATACTTTTGTACAGGAACATACGGAAGGATTTGCGGCTTACCGCGAAACAGTGATGCAGCGCAGCATTGCAGAAGCAGCTGCCATCTGCGGCGTTCCGGAAGCAGCCATCCATGAAGCGGCCAATTACATTGCCAAAGCAAAAGGCTTCATCACCATGTGGACCATGGGATTAAACCAGAGCGCAGTAGGTGTACGCAAGAACCTGAGTCTTATCAATCTTAATCTTATCACCGGACATATCGGCAAGCCTGGTAGCGGTCCTTTCTCCTTAACCGGACAGCCAAACGCTATGGGTGGCCGGGAAGTAGGCGGACTGGCCAACCTGCTGCCTGCACACCGTGTGCTGGATAACCCGCAACACAGAGAAGAAGTACAGGCCTTCTGGGGCGGCACAACACTTTCTCCCAAACCCGGGCTGACCGCCACTGAAATGTTCACGGCGCTGGAAGAAGGACGTCTTAAAGCCATCTGGATAGTAGGCAGCAATCCGCTGGTGAGCCTGCCGGATGTAAGAAGAGCCGAGGCAGCGCTGCAGAAAGCAAAGTTTGTAGTGGTGCAGGAAATATCTAACCGGGCAGAAACACTGCAATATGCGGATGTTATATTGCCCGCCGCTACCTGGGCGGAGAAGGAAGGCACCATGACCAATGCGGAGCGCCGGATCACCTACCTGCACAAGATCACTGATGCACCTGGTGAAGCGCTACCCGATGCCAGCATTATCTGCCGCTTTGCGCAGAAGATGGGATATCACGGATTTTCCTATAATTCACCATCAGAGATATACGAAGAGCATTGCCGTCTTACTGCCGGTACACGTATTGATATCACCGGGTTGAATTATGATACCCTGCGCGAGCAGCGCAGCGTGCAATGGCCTTATCCCCAGGGGACTGTGAATGGCGGCACCACCAGGCTTTTCACCGATCACCGTTTCTATACCCCTTCTTCAAAAGCAGTGATACACTCTTTTGAAGATGAAAATACTTCCACACCTACTACACCGGAACATCCATTAATACTGACCACTGGCCGTATACGCGACCAGTGGCATACCATGAGTAAAACAGGGAAGGTAAATAAGCTGAAACAGCATATTGCCAGCTCCTTCCTCGAAATACATCCTGAAGATGCCCGTCAGCGGCAGATCTCACAGGATGATATGGTAGAGATCACCAATGAACGCGGCAGCGTGCGTGTAAAAGCGAAGCTCACCAGCAGTATCAAGAAAGGGGTGGTATTTCTACCAATGCACTGGGGCAAAGTATTACAGCGTGATCTCCACAGGGCTAACAACCTTACAGAGAGCAAACTGGATCCTTATTCCAAACAGCCAGACCTGAAATTTGCAGCGGTACAGGTACAACGTTACCGCAAACCGAAGCAGAAGATAGTAGTGATCGGCGCCGGAGCGGGTGCATGCGGGTTTGTGAGGTCTTACCGTGAAATTAACCGGACAGACGAGATCACTATATTCAGCAAGGAAGCGCTGCCTTTCTACAACCGCGTGATGCTGCCTGACTATATCAGCGGTGCACAGGCCTGGGAACAACTGGTGAAAATGTCGCAGGATGAGGAAGATTCCTATAACATTACGCTACGCCAGGGTGTGAGCATTACGGCGATAGACCGGCAGCGTAAAACCGTTACCGACAGCCAGGGTAAAAAACACCCTTACGATATACTGATCATGGCCACCGGAAGCAGAGCGGCGCAATTGAAAGACGTGCCGCCGCTGACCGGGATCTTTACCATGCGCAGCCGCCCGGATGCAGACGCTTTCAGAAAGCACGTCGACCCTGAGAACGGGAAAGTAGTGATAGCAGGCGGTGGTTTGCTGGGCATTGAACTGGCGGCTTCATTACGTGAAATGGGTATATCCGTTTCCGTGATACAACGTACCTCCCGGCTGATGGACCGGCAACTGGATACCCTTGGCAGTCAGCTGTTGTGCGAAGAGCTGACCGACCGCGGCATAGAAGTATTGTTCAATGATGAAATAGCGCGCTTCAACGGCCTGAAAAAGCTGGAAGGCATACAGCTGAAGAGCGGCCGGCAGATAGAATGTCAGGCGGTAGTAGTAGCCATCGGCACTGTTCCTAATACAGAACTGGCCCAGTCCATTCAGCTAAGCTGCAAACGCGGCGTGGTGGTAAATGAATACCTGCAGACCAGCGATCCTGATATTTTTGCGATCGGTGAGATAGCGGAGTTCAACGGCACCCTCTATGGCATTACTGCCGCCGCAGAGCAGCAGGCTGCCGTGGTGGCCCGCTTCCTGAGCGGCGATATAGGCAGTTATTACCAGGGCTCCGTATTTATGAACATACTGAAGATGCATGGTACCGATATCTGTTCGCTGGGCATGGTAGAAACGCCGGATGATCCTGCATATGAAGAAGTAGTGTTCATTGACAAGGCCAAACGTTACTATAAGAAATGTGTCATTTATAACGACAGGTTAATGGGGGCCATCCTCATTGGCGACCGCTCTGAATTCCTGGAGTTCAAAGAACTGATGCAGCAAAATATGGAGCTGAGCGAAAAGCGGCTGGAACTGTTACGCTCCGGTAAAAAAGCGGAACCGGTTATCGGTCCGCTGGTATGCTCCTGCGGCAATGTAGGCGAAGGCAATATCTGCAATAAGATCAAGGAAGGACATGCCACGCTGGAGAGCCTGTGCAAGGCATCCGGTGCGGGGATGGGTTGTGGCAGCTGCAAACCGGAGGTAAAGGCTATATTGGAAAGAATGACAGGAGCAGCTCCTGCCAAAGAAACGCAGAAAAAACTGATGGAGGAGGTAATCTAATGGGAAAGCAAACACATACCGTCAGCATTAATTTCACGGGCGGGATCATTTCTCCTGGTTATTTACAGGAAGCGTTGAAAATAGCCGCTACCGCAAAAGTAGCAGAAGTGCGCTTTGGCCTGCGGCAGCAGCTGCTGATCGATGTACCGGTAAAACATTTTAAACAGTTCAGCCAGCAATGCAAACTGCAAAAGATCGCATTCCATGAGCCGGAGCTGAACCATAACATTACCAGCTCCTACCCTGCTGCCGGGATCTTTACCCATGGCAACAGCTGGCTTTCAGAAGGTGATTACAAAGATGTGTTTGACCTGTTTGATTATACGCCTTCCCTGAAGCTGAACATCTGCGACCGTCATCAAACGTTTACGCCTTTCTTTACAGGACATATTAACTGGATCACGTCTGAACATGCACATTACTGGCATTTGTTTGTACGTTTTCCGGGCACCGGACAATTGCTGGCATGGCCGGAACTGATCTACACCAATCATATCAGCCGGGTGAGCCGGCAGATAGAAACACTGCTGCAAACAACGGATGTGAACAGCAGCAACCTGTACGAACGCACAAAGTCTTCCCTGGAATATATGGGCCGCCCGGTGAAAGAAGAACTGGAAGTACCTACCTTTCACCTCCCTTATTACGAGGGCTTTAACCGGTATGAGAACAGCTACTGGCTGGGTATTTACCGGCGGGATGAATTGTTCCCGGTGGCTTTTCTGCAGGACCTTTGTGCGATCTGTCTTGAAACAAAAACGGGACAGCTGTACGCTACTCCCTGGAAGACGATCATCATCAAAAATATAAATCCTTCGCACCGTCCCCTGTGGGATTATGTGCTGGGCAAATACCGGATCAATGTGCGGCATGCCGCCAATGAGCTGAACTGGCAGGTAGAAGATAATTCGGAGGATGGGCTGGTGCTGAAACGCCACATCATTCGTCATTTTGACAAAGAAGACGTGCGTACCTACGGGCTCTGTTTCAGCGTTCACATGGAATCAGCCACCAGTGAATTCGGGTCTGTAGTGATACGCAAACAGGAGAACAAATACAACAGCAAGCTGAAATATATGCAGCGGTATGATATTCTGTACACGCCGGGATTTAACCCGAATTCGTCTACGCTGATACCATTCAGGGAAAATGTGAGCAAGGAGCATCTTGGTCCCTACCTGGTATCTATCTGCAAATATTTTTATGAACAGGCCAGTGAAGCGAATCCGCTGCAGGACCTGATGAGCAGCCAGCAATCTTTGTCACATATAAAACCACCAGAAAGAAAAGTACACCAATGCAAACAATGCATGAGCGTGTATGATGAGGCCCTGGGAGAAACAGAGCAAGGCATTGTGCCGGGCACTACGTTTGAAGCATTGCCGGAGGATTTTGCCTGTCCCTTATGCGGAGCCGGTGCGGAGGTATTTGAGGAGATCGGTGAGAGTACGCTGGGATATTAAACTATGATGTAGGTTCCACCAATGATAAACAGATATAAGTGAGGCTGTCTCCACGCGGAGGCAGCCTCTTTTGCTATCAAAATTTCCACTTTTCCAAGGGCTTTTCATAGGCATTGCCGGCTGCTGTGCCAACAGGATGGAACACTACTACCACCCGTGTTTCACTTACAGCAGGAATATGTATACTTAACTTTTGAATACCGTTATTAGGATTGTTCTGTGAGGGATGAGGTGAAGCAGGTAAAGGAGCCGCAGGCGCCAACTCAAAGGTTGCATTGGCAGGAGCCAGCAGTGTGGCCACGTACTGTTTACCATGCTGGCTTAATATCATGGATTTCTTATTAGCTGCAGGCTTTAGCGTTGCACGGGTATGTGCAAACCAGTACACATCTGCCGGATTGCGATTGATGATATGATCCTGTATCACTACGGCGCCTTTCTTCCTTTCCAAAGCAATACCGCGGGTTACGGTGGAAGCATCGGATGCGTAGGCAGGTGTAAGGTCCATAATACCAAATGCGCCGTCAGGCTTGCTTTCGAAGCTAGTGACTTTCGTGTCTGCCAGCGGGTCCTGATCGGCAGCTGCTGTGGGATGGATCACGAGTGTATTGTGTCCTTCGGCGCGGTTGCGATAGTAAGTCCAGCGTTTACCATCCTTACCGGCGTTGAAATAGCCGGGAACGTTATAGTTATCCTTGCCGAGGTCCAGGATCCATCTTTCGCCTAAAGCATCGAGGACAAAGCTGCCCAGGTCCAGGTGGCTGTGATTGGCTTTGTTATCGCCTGCTTTGAAGGCTACAAAAACAGCGGCCGTATCATTCCATTTGCTGCGTAAGGTTACCACTTCAGCATCCCGGAAATAGGCGTCGGGCGGCAGTTGGGCTGTTGCTTTTGAAAGGGCCGCATCGTACCATAATATAGCATAGGGATCAGCAGGTTTGAACTGGTAGAGGTATGCAGCAACAGCAGGTTGATTGAACATCTTTGCCAACCAGAAGAGCTGCGCGCCTTTGATCCCTTCATCACCACCGTCTGCATAGTTGAATGACTTATTGACCGGGCTGTTGAGATATAAAGGGAAGAGCCCTGTTTTAGAGAAGCCATCTATCGCCGACAGGCCAAAATCTTCACCCAGTGCGCTGCGCAGAGAAGCGATAATGGCTACGTTGTAACGGGTGGCATAGTTCCAGTAACCTGGACCTTCGTTCCAGGCGCCATCCGGTGCAAAGTGCTGCATGGCAGTGGGCAAATGCTCCAGTACGTGCTTCAGGATAGCACTGGAAAGCTTAGGTTCTTCGTCTGCTATCGCTAGCGCACCAACGCCGATACCGCCGTTGCATACCTGGTTCCAGTTATGTGGGACATTGATCCACCAGCCTTTATCACGCGTGGAGAGACCTTCGTAAGCCAGTAAGGCGCGTGCCAGACCTTTCTCGATAATGGCGGATTTGATGATCTGTTTCTGATCGGTATTCCAGTAATCGAAGAACCAATCATAGCCCAGGGCAAAGCCGCAGGTCATCTCTCCTACATCCAGGAAATGCTTCGGGTTCCAGTCGGGGAACTGTGCGGCTGCCTGCAGCTCTTGCCAGGCACGGGCTGCAAAGCGTTCTTCCCTGGTGATGCGGTAGAGAAAACCCAGTGTTGAGATACGGTCTACCACACGCCTGCTGGTACTTAAGAGGCGTAGGCCATCCGGGATCTCATATTTTGAAGCCGGCTGGGTCAGGATCTTTTCCCCTTCCTCATACACCTGTTGAAATGCTTTCTTTACATATTCATCTGTTTCCTTCTCCCGGGCAATACGTTTGAAATCATCCTCCGTAGCCATGAGGCGGGGATGTTCTTTTCGCAGTCCGCCGAGGATGGAATCTTCCGGAACGCCGGCGGCCGCTTTGAGGGCAAAGGGTATTGCCAGGCAACAAAGGCAGAGCCAGCGTTTGATCAATAAGGAACAATGCTGCATACGAAATAGGTTTAAGCATGGTGAAATCAGTCAAAATAACCAGCGAGCAGTGCTCTCTTGCTGCCGTAGTCTTTATACTGTTCCCACAAGGGTTTAAGATCAATATCAGGATACTGTTGCCCGGCTTGTTTTGCGAGGCGAAGGTATCCATCGATATCCATGGGTTTTATTTGTTTGTGTTCCCAGGGCTTGGCTTTCTCTGCATAAGGGAGCATCCAGGCAAAGGCCTTTTTCAGGCTCTTTTTACCAGGGCTTTCATAATGCCAGAGGTCGATCTTTACATTCTCTGCCAGTTGGGCCAGCTCAAAGAAAGCGCCGAGATTGAACTGGGAGTAATTCCAGGAGAGGGTACGGGCCAGCTCATGCGGCTGGCTACCGTCTTCCCTCAACTGATTATCAATCCTGGTCTGTGTGTGCGTTTTTAACATGTCTGCAGCGAGATCAGTCTGACCGGTGAACAGGGCGATCGCCACGGCCTGAACATCGTACCAGGTGCCGTGATTGTTCTCCTCATCTGCTTCATCGCGGCCAATGGGACTGGTGCGCATCCATTGCAGGAACTGTTTGTACCATTCCTGGATGGCCTTGTAATCGGCAGCCGGTAGTTCCGGTGCGTCTTTCAACAGCTGGATCCCATCCAGCAGGCTGGTAACGTTATGCATGTCGATCAAGCCGATGCCGCGGCCTTCCGTTATACCCGGAATAGCCTGGCCATAATTGAGATGCGGGTTCATGCGTGTAGCCGGATCGACGAACCAGGTATGCAGCAGCTTAGCCGCGTGGGCGGCATACTTTGACTGGCCGGTGTAGTACCAGGCTAAACCTAAGACATATACATCTTTACACAACGCGTTATGGAAGTCGAGATCCTTCACGGCATAGCGTTCGGGATTGACCTCCCCATCCTTACGGATATAGGGCAGACCATCCGGCTTGGAAGGATCTGGCCACCAGTAGGGGCCTACGCTCATGTAGTCGTGCTTGTCTCCACTGGGAGGCAGCTTGCTTTTATAGACTACAGAATAAGGACCTTTAGTAAGCGCTTTGTCGGCATCTTTCACCAGGTCCGCCAGCGCCTGCTCTGCAGCAGGGTCGTGCTGTGCTATCAGCTGTTTACCATGCAGCAATACTGCCGGTTTCAGCAGAAAGGTCTGCGGTGTGTCTTCCGCAGCAAAGGCTGACCGGGTTAACATAACAGCGGCCAGCAATAGTAAAGCATAGCGTTTCCTGATCTTCATTTCGTTGAATTTATTAAGCTTCACTAAAATAACAATTACTTCATTGTATAGCGTTTCATACTGATCACAGCGCTTTTGGAACCATTATTTACTTTGTTGATGTAAATATAGGCGCGGTACTTTCCATCGGCTGTTTCTATCCAGGCGCCTGCTTCCTCTTTCAGGTTAATGGCATAATCAGGTGCGCTGGCGATGTTCAGCTGCTGAAAATCTATATCATCTATGTAGATGCCGTATTTATCGCGGGCCAGGTTGTTATCGCGCAAGGCCCATGCCCTGCTGATCTTGGATATGTTGTTGACACCGGGCGGTAATACCACACCGGGCAGATATTCCGTTTTTGTACCGGGTGATACGAACGAATGATTGAAGGCCACGTTAGACATAGCCCGGTAGAGATATACAATGTCGATCTTCGCAGCATTGGCAGCTGCGTCTGTAGCATTGTAAGCTTTCATGTCTGCGATGGAGATAAAGCAGTTCTCGGCATCTTTCACCGGAATATCCAGGGCCATATCCATTTTAGCAATGATATAAGGTCCCATGGAATAGTTTACAGATTCACCGCCGCTGCTTTTGACGGAGAATTTGAAGCTGACTGTTTTGCCACGGGCTTCTTCGGGTATGGCATAGAAGTACCGGAGCGTAACAGCGTTGGTGTCTTTGCTGAAATTAACGGTGGTGATATTGCCCTGGTTAGTGGACGGCGTTCCGACCTCGATGCCCACATCTACCCCGCTGCCGTCGGTATAATAAGAGCGGTGCTCCAGGTAGGTTGTACCAGCACCGGCGATGGAAGCTTCCACTTGCGCAGCAACCAGCTTCCCTTTGGTGGCAGGCAAGGCCATGGCATAGGCAAACTCAATGTTGCTGCCTACGATGTTAGGTCCCAGGGAACGTTTGATACAGTCGTTCTGCAGGGCATCTTTCGGCGCGGGCACTTCATATGGTTCCTCCTTACAGGCCGCCATCAGCAGGAACAGTGCCAGGCACCAGGATGTATATTGAAAGTATTTACTCCTCATAAATCATGTTTTAATGTGATGATCACTGTTGAATGGTGATGTAAACGGTGTAGGTTTTTCTTACCTGGCGGTTACCGGATACTACGGTGTATTTACGCGGGTTAGCCAGGTCTGAAAAATCTACTTTGCCAGTGATCTTAGGATCGAGCTTGGCATCGGTTACCAGTGAGAACTGCGGGTATACGTTCTTCAGATCGGCGCCGTACTGCACTTCTGCATTGATGGTGCAGGCGGTTGTATCTATCACAGGTTTCTTTGCCGTGAGCACGGTCTGAAAATCTGATCCCAGCAGTTGAAAATCGCTTACATAACATTCAGCCCGGGTGGTGATCAGCAGCCCATCCTCATCAACGGGGAAATCTTCCTTGGAGCAGCTCATCCATGCAAAGGCGGTGAACAGGAACAGGGCCAGTATATTGAAATATCTTTTCATGTCGTATTGTTTTATAACCATGGTGTATTCTGTGTGAGGTTCGGATTGCGGTCGCGCTCACTCTGCGGGATCTTGAAAATGTAATTCTGCTGATACTCCCTTGGCGGCGTGTTCTGATAGTAGCGGGTTACTTGTGCGTTTTGCGTATCCATCCGCCAAACGCCCGGGCCGCCGGGAGGTCCCCATACTCTTTCAAGTGCGCGCCAGCGACGCAGATCGAATCCGCGGTGGCCTTCGCCGAAGAGCTCTATGATGCGTTCCTGTTCGATAGAGCTGAAGAAGGCGTCTTTGCTGCCGGTCTTTTCCCCGGTTAAGGGAGGCAGGTTACCACGATGACGGATCTTGTTCACAAGGTCAATAGCGTCTGCCTGCGGGCCATTTACAGCATTGGTAGCTTCTGCATACATCAGGTATACATCCGCCAGGCGCATTACAGGGAAATTGTAGTCTCCATCGCTGCGGCCCTGACCAGCGTAGTTGCGAAGGAATTTGCGCAGCACGTAACCGGAGTTACAGCCGTCTGTATTATAAGTAGTATACTTTACGCCGCCGATCGTAATGGGCTGGTTCCATGTTTTATAAATGAAGGGCACCCAGTTGGTGACTTTCAGGGAAGCCAGGCCCACGCTTACTTCATAATCCCACATGATGGAAGCTTTCATGCGGTAATCGCGGTTAGCATAGCTGCGGGGATTTAAGGCGGAATTAGGAGCGGTTCTGGCATCGGGTGCACCAGGAAGCATTGGGATCAGCTTGGGCGCAAAATCGCCTGTAATGGTGGATTGATACCTGTCTGCTATCTCATAACGGGGTGTTACCCAGCATTGAGAGTTCTCATGAGAGCGGCCTGCTACATCGCGCATCAGCTCTTCACCCTGGTTGGTACCGGTACCACCGTGGTTGAAGGCCATGATCATTTCACCATCGCCGTTTGCTACGGGTGTGAAGAGGTAATAGTAGTTCGGCAATTTATCTGCTTTGCCCAGGCTGTCTATATCGCCGGGGGTGCCGCCACGGAAGAGCGTGAGGCCATAGTCGTTGATCACTTTACGGAAGTCTGCAGCAGCGGCATTATAGGCAGCAGTAGCAGCTCCTTTATCAGCCGTGAAGCCTTCCAGTTCCGGCCATCCGAAATCGTTCCAGCAGGCCCAGTATAATTGCAATTTGCCGCGGAAAGCCAGGGCGGCTGCTTTGGAAGCGCGTCCTATTTCAGGCGCTTTCACCGGCAGCTTTTCAAATGCGTAGGTAAAGTCGGCCATGATGGAATCTTTCACCTGTGCAATGGGCGTTCTTGCAATAGTGGCCACTTCCGAGTTACTGTATACGGTGGTGCCGATGTAAGGCACATGTCCCCACATAGATATTAACCTGAAATATACCATACCTCTCAGCAGGCGTGCTTCGCCAATGATCCTTTCCAGGTTGGGCCGGGAAGTGGCAGAGACATTTGGCAGCATTTTGGCAACGTTATCTATCACATAGTTGGCGCGGTTTACGCCGCCGTAGAGGTTCTTGAACATCCTGTCGAAGCTGCCGCCATACCCGCTTGGGTTATAGTTACCGTCGCGATAGGCATCACCATGCAGCAGGTCGTCAGCAACCGTACTGGTACCGCGGGTCCTGAAGTATTCTCCATGACCGTCGAGATAATAATCGCGGTCAAACAAGGATCTTACATTGGCATAAGCGCCCATGATGGCATAGGTGGCATCGTCTTCTGTTTTCCAGTAGGATGCGGCGCCCAGTTCGGTAGTAGGCTGCTGGTCCAGCAGGTTCTTCATACAGCCTGCAGTAAGGATACTCCAGCCAGCCAGTGCGCAAATGAATGATATTTTAAAAGATGATCTCTTCATAGTTTCAATGTTTTAAAGCCCCACGTTAAACCCGAATGAATAAGATTTATTCAATGGATAAGCATCGCTCCTATTGCCTGTCTTTTCCGGGTCGAGGCCACGGAAGGACGTGATGGTAGCCAGGTTCTCGGCAGATCCGAAGATGCGGAAGCTGCTGATGCCGACGCGTTTCAGCAACCTGTCGGGGATGGAGTATCCCAGCTGGATATTCTTCAGCCTTAAGTAGCTGAGGTTATCCAGCCAGAAGGTGGTCTCTTCTCTATTGCCGCCCGGACCTGCCAGGCGGGGCCAAAGGCCGCCACGGTTGTCTACTGCCCAGGGATTGGTCCAGTGCGCCTCAGTGGCTGCATAACGTTGCGCAGAGAAGTTGACGTCATTATAGTTATTGATCCAGTAATCTTTACGGCCGGCAGCGCCCTGGAACAGGAAGGCGAAGTCGATACCTTTCCAGGAGATGTTGCCGCTGAAGGCGTAGTTGGTAGTAGGCCTGTCGCGTTGTGTATGCGGATAGGCCTTCTTATCGTTACCATCTATCTTACCATCCCCGTTCAGATCTTTACGGAGTATATCACCGGGAGATGCGCCTTGTGGAGTAGCATTATAAACATCCTGCCAGGTTTGTGCGATACCGTTATCCTCATAGGTGTAGAGGAAATGGTAAGGCATGCCGATGAATGTCCAGCCTTTGGCCAGGAACTCATTCCATGTTTTCAGCACGGTAGCATTGTAGGATGCATTTACATTGAAGCCATAACGTATCTGTCCTATTTTATCTGCCCAGGTAAGGTTCAGTTCTACCCCTCGGTTGCGCAGGTCGCCGATATTCTTACGCGGAGCGGTATATGCGCCGGTGAGGAGAATAGACATATCGGAGGGGCGGTTCATACCGGTGGTAAGACGGTTGTAATAGTCCAGTTCTGCAGTGAGGCGGCTATCGAGGAAAGCCAGGTCCAGACCGAGGTTGAGCACCTTGGTAGTTTCCCAGCTAAGATCTGTGTTCACCATTTTCTTGTTGATAAAGCCTTTCTGTATACTGTTAGTATAGTAGTTCAGCTGCGCCAGTGTTTCCTGTTGCTCGTACCTGCCCACACCACTGTTGTTACCCAGGCTACCGTAAGACACGCGGAATTTACCACGGGTGAGGAAGCTGCGGGTAAAGCGATTGATAAATTGCTCTTCTGTAAAATGCCATCCCGCTGCAATGGAGGGGAAGAAACCAAACTGATGGCCCGGCAGGAACTTGGAAGAACCGTCATAACGGAAGTTGGCTTCCAGCAGGTATTTATCAAATGCCGTGTAGTTTACACGGCCGATATAAGAGCGCAGGCCTTCTGTGCTGGAGTTACCGCCGGTACCCTGTATATCAGTGAGGGCTGCATCTACTTCATGCAAAGTGGGATACAGGCGATCGTTCCGGGAGGTACCCTGGTAGCGGTCATACCAGTATTCTTCACTATAGGCGGCCATGGCGCTCAGCTGGTGGTGACGGGCAATTGTCTTCTCGTAATTGAGGCGGCCGGTGAGCATGGTCTTGTACCCGGTATTGGTATAGTTGCCCACACCAGCGTTAGCGCCTACATAGATACGGCTGCCAAAAGAATTGGTCTGGAAGTTATAGGAAGTGTTCGGTGTATTGGCGTTCCAGCGGAACTGGTTGTAATAGTTCAGCGCATAGTCGATACGGCCGGTCAGCCCTTTCAGCGGTGACCAGTCCCAGTAAATGCTTCCATTGGCTTCCTGCCGGTTCTCACGGTTGAGTGTATTCTGATATACGGTATAGGGATTATAGGCCTGCGGATCTTCATTGTAGGCCATTACACCACCGTAGTAGCCTGTTGCGGGATCATAGGGTGTAATACCTGCAATAGCGTAACGCATATCAAAGCCGGCGGTGTTGGTAGGGTCATCATCTGTAAAGCCATCTTCCAGTGCATATACGAACTTGGTCCAGTTGCCATAGAACTTAACGCCTACGTTCATGTTTTTGCGCAGCTTAGCATCGTAGTTAAAACGGGTACTGTATCTTTTAAAGTCGTTATTGATCTGGAGACCTTTTTCATCCTGTACACCTACAGAGATGAAGAAGTTGGTATTTTCGGTACCACCGGATGCCGAGAGATTGTAGTTCTGCATCTGACCATCGCGCATGATGATATCCCACCAGTCGGTATTCGGGTAACGCAGGGGATCTACCATGCCCATGGCCATCCACTGATCGATCGTGCCGTTCTTGAAAAGGAATTGGGAAGGCAGTGTATTTACTGCTGCCAGGCGCTGTTCGAGGGTAAGTGCACGGGGATAGTCTGCCAGGAACTTATATGCCTTGGTAGGTTTCACCAGGGCGAAATTGGAATTAAAATTGATCTGCGTTTTACGTTGTCCTTTACCTGATTTTGTGGTGATGAGGATTACACCATTGGCGGCCCTGGAGCCGTATACTGCAGCAGAGGTAGCATCTTTCAGTACGGAGATGCTTTCCACATCATTCATATTAATGCGGTTGATATCTACATCAGGCATACCATCTACCACTACCAGGGGACTGGCATTGTTAACCGTACCCAGACCACGGATCACCAGGTCGGCCGAGTTCTTACCAGCCATGCCGGAAGCCTGTGTAACAGCGAGCCCGGGCACCAGTCCAGATAATGCAGAAGATGCATTCGGCACAGCGCGGCTGGCCAGTTTCTGATCTACCTTCACGGCAGATACGGCGCCTACCAGGTTCACTTTCTTCTGCGTGCCATAACCTACTACCACTACTTCTCCCAGGGCTTTCTGATCGGGCCTTAACTGTGCGTTAATCGTACGCTGGCCGTTAAACGCGATCTCCTGTTTTTCAAAGCCCATGGAACTGAGGATGAGGGTAGCTTTGGCTGATCTTATATTCAATGAGAACTTTCCTTCATTATCTGTTACGGCGCCAGTACCGGTACCTTTTATAGATACCGTAACGCCCGGCAGGGCCTGATTGGTCTCGTCTGTAATGCGACCGGTCACTGTTCGCTGTTGCGGCTGTGCCGTATCCTGCCTGAACAAAGCTGTTACCACAGGCAAAGCAGCATGCGCTGCAGGTGCGGCAAGGGCTGTCAGTACCAGTGCAAGCAGCGCCTGTACGGCATGCAGCCAACGTGGAAATCTGATGAGTAGAAATTTCTGCATGATGTGTTAGTTTGGTATAAGACAAAAAGGTAGCTGCACACACTTTCCGTGTATGTCATAAGGGTTATTGCATGGATCAGTTCCTGATCAATGCAATCGTTTGCATATAAATTGCTATGATTTCTTTGTACTACATGTTCATAAAGTGGAAGTTTAATCTTTTTAAAAAGGAATTGTGGTCTGGTCTAATGGATAACTAATGCAATCGTTTGCATTTCTTGACATTAAAAGTCCATTGTCTAAGCGGTCATAATTGGAAATTTAACGGTTGAACAAGATTTTGGTTTTTAAACTGACGACGTGATTGTTTCATTCTTCTTTACGTGGAACTCCTTGTTAAATACTCATACTGAAACTTTTAACGTAGAATAATTTAGTCCTCTTGAAACAAATGTATAAAAAAACAATCGATTGTAAGAAAAATATTTAGTGGTATTTTATGCATTTGTGGGTGTGGACTGCATCATGCACCTGTAATAACTGTATTGAATAAAATATCCCGGACTTACATGAGATACCTATTTTTCGCCTCCATCATGCTGTTCTGCGCCCTTTCCTCCTTCGCCCAGGGTAATCTGTCGGGCAGCATCAGATACAGCCGTTATACCTATGTATATCGCCTTGAGCCCAGGGAAGCGGATGACCTGAACTTCAGGGGGCTCAGAAAAGTTCAGGAAAAACACCTGCATACACTGGCTGATTCATTCGCAACGGGATCGGCTATTCCTCCCCTGCGGCCTGGCAACTACCTGTTTGTACACACCGATGACAATAAACTGGTATACCAGCTTTATACTACTAAAGACCTGGACGTTAAGACGATCAGCAATGATCACGACCTGTGTGTTGCCGTCCACACCAGGCAGGGGGCGTTGATAAATAATGCCGAAGTAAGACTAAATCATAAACGGCTAGCCTATAATACGGCAACAAAAACCTATGGCCCGGTAAGAAGGAAAAAACCGGGAGCCGTGAATGTCTACTATAATAATACCAGCTACAACTTTCCATTTGTCCATAATAAGTGGAGCCGGCCTTTCTTCCAGCAGTTAACCCACAGCTTTCCCCTTAAGTATATTACATCCCCCTTGCGAAACAAACGGCAGAAAAGGTATCGTAGAAGTGACTATTTCGAAGATGCTACTGTTTATGAACAGCAGTTTAAAGGCTTTATGGTTTTCAATAAACCCCGATACAAACCGGGTGATACCGTCTTTATGAAAGCCTTTGTGGAAACCGCTAAAGGCAAGCCTGTAAACAGGCCGCTGATCCTTCGCATTACAGACAATTATTTTGATGTGGATACTATCCTGGCAAACATCAAACCGTACCGGGCAGGAGGATATACCTGCCAGTTTGTATTATCCGACTCACTGGACCTGGACCTGGACGAAAAGTATATGCTTACCCTTGAAGAAGAAAGCAGCAGGAAGTATGATCTGGACGAGTATGATGGCGATCTGGATGAGGATGAATACGCGCTTAAGCGCAAGGTACTGATACGCGGCAAATTCGAATATGAAGAGTATGAGCTGCAGTCTGTTTCTTTTCATGCACGCACCAGTAAGGAAACACATAGCAGGGGCGAACAACTGTCTATTTTCCTGAAAGCTGTTGACGATAATGAGATGGCGGTAATGGACGGGCGTGTGAACATCCTGGTAAAGGCTAGTGAATATGGCGCCACCACCTTTCATGCACCTGAAGTATTCTTGGCGGATACCTTATGGTACCATAGCCAACAGCTTGAAAGCCTGGGAGAGACCAAAATAAATATACCGGACAGCATCTTTCCCAGGATGAGTTTTAGTTATGAGATACGATGCACGTTCCTGAATACTAATAACGAATCGCAGGAAGAAGTCCTTCAACAAAGTTACCAGTATTCTCCCTGGTCGCTTTCCTTTGAACCCCGGAGGGACAGTCTTGCGATAGCTTACCTGCATTCCGGTAAACCAGTTACTGGAAAGGGCAAACTTTACGCATTGAGTGGTGTTACCGATACCATTGAAGCACAAGATATCCAGCTGCCTGCCGTTATTAAAATAAATCCATTTGCCAGCTTCTATCAGCTGGTAACAGACAGCGCGTCTGACAGCTATCAATTTAAGCAGTCTGCGGGGATGATATCCTGCCAGGGATTCCGTACCAGGGATTCCATAACATTGGGATTAATAAATCCGCACGGCCTTGCAGTGTGGTATACTGTTTTTGCAGGCAATAAAATAATATTGCGGGGTTATGGCGATACACTTTTTTACCGTGAAAAGATCCACAAACCCGGGAACTGCTTTGTAGCGCTGCAGTATGTGTACTCCGGCCATATTTACAAAGAAAACTATACCATCCCTTATCAGGACAAGTTGCTGACCGTCCAAACCGATCAGCCGGAGGCCGTCTATCCCGGTCAGAAAGTGCAGGTAACCATTGAGGTAACAGATAACAAGGGCGAAGCGGTTCCTGGCGCAGATATTACCGCCTATGGCTTTACCCGGAAATTTGATGAAGCGACGCCGCCAGCCATTCCCTATTTTGGCAAGCTATACCCGAACCGGAAATTCTATCTCTTCCCCGGGATCAAAGCAAGAGCGGCGATGGAATACCAGGCTACTCTTAACTGGGAACGCTGGAGCCGTGAAATGAAGTTAGATACCATTGAATATTATAAATTCCTGCATCCCGAAAACATATACGTAAATCTTGAGCCTGCCGCAGACAGTATCAGCCAGATCGCTCCTTTTGTTGTTGATAAAGGAGACCTGCAAACAGTGCATCTGGTCTACATTGATGGAGTGCCTGTTTTCTTCAGTCAGGCCACACAAATGCAGCGCTACAGCTTTCGTGTGCCTGCAGGTCAACATAGCATACGCCTCCGCACCAGAGATAAGCTGATCACAATAGACAGCGTGTGGATAGCAAAAGGTATGAAGACCTTCCTGTCTGTTGATGTGAATAAGCCAGACAACCATGTGCAGATCACCAAAATGCCGGAAGCGCTTACTAAATACGAAACACAGTTATGGAACAAATACATGCTGATCATCAATAACAACTTTGGAGAGAACTTTGCCTATGTACAGCAATATCCCGACTATATACTATTGAACGGACAAAATACCTCTCACCCTTACTCCATACTGGCAGGGCCTTTTGCCAACCAGCAGGGGAACCTGGTGGTAAAAGATAAATTTGAGCAGCCTTTTGAGACGGAAGGTTCCTGGGAATATACCATCTCTCAAGGGCTGATCCGCCAGCAACAATCATGCTATCCCTACCTTTTCAGTCCTGCGCTGCCTTTTACCTTACCTAATTACGATTTCCATGATTTTGTGCTTACTGCACCGGAAATCGATAGTCTCTGGCAGGATTACCTGGATCAGCGCAGCAGCAATACCAGGCTGTTTCAAAACAGCTACAAGGATAAGACAGGCAACGGCCGTCTGAGGATCGGTATACACCCTGCCCCTGACAATAAAAACCTATTCGTAAAAAACATTATTGTTTTCCGATATGATGATCCGGATTATATAGAAGTACATCCCGGCATTGACAGAGACCTGGGTTACTTCACCCCTGGAAAATACCGCTTGTTCTTTCTGCTTAAGAAAAACCGGTATTTCATTAAAGACAGTATCAGCGTATTGCCCGATGGTTTGAATTACTATGAGGTAGCAGATTGGGTGGAAAAAGAAGCAGACAGCACCAGCTCCGGCATTGCCAGGATCATAGAGAAACGCGACAGGAACAACATTTCAGGCCAGGCCAGCGCAGATCTTAGCGGTATCAAAGAAACATTCAATGATAAATACCTGGATCCTGCGGTATTTTCAGCAGTGATCAACGGCGTTGTTTATGAACGCCCGGGCATGCCTATACCTGGCGCCAGTATTGTAGTTAAAGGAACACGGGTAGGCACCGTTACAGATATGCAGGGCCATTTCAGCATGAAAGTTCCTCCCGGGAGTACAATTGTGGTCAATGCGATTGGCTACCGCCAGCAAGAGGTCAAGATCACGCAAAATGATCACTACAATATCCAGCTCCCCATTTCGGAGGCTAAACTGGAAGAGGTAGTAGTGGTAGGATATGGAACACGTTCCAAACGAAATCTTACCGTCGCCAGCGTAAGCATAAGATCACAAGACATGCTCCAAGGCAGGGTGGCAGGCCTAGCGATCAGAGGCGTGAGCGGCAACAGCGCCGAGGCCAGTCCGTTGATCATCGTGGACGGCTTACCCTGGAGCGGCAAGCTGGAAGACCTGGATCAGGGGCTATTGGCTAACATGAACGTATTAAAAGGAGCAGCAGCCACTGCTATATACGGCTCCAGGGCAGCAGCAGGCGTTATTATTGTTACTACCAAAAAAATGGCTCAGGCAGACACCATTGATCTTCCCCTACCAGGGAACTCGCTCCGCCGTAATTTCCGGGACCATAGCTACTGGCAGCCAAAGCTGGTAACAGATGTAAATGGCAAGGCTTCCTTTGAGGTTACTTACCCTGACGACATCACCAGCTGGCGGGCCTTCACGATCGCCATGACTGATCATAAACAATCCGGTTTCCTGGAGCAGACAGTTCGCTCGTTCAAAGCCCTGAGCGGCAATATCAGCCTGCCACAGTTTGCCGTACGGGGAGACAGCATGCACGTGATCGGGAAAACGCTCAACTATCTTTCTGACAGCATCACTGTGAAAAGAACCTTTGCCGTGAATGATAGTCCGTATAAAGAAAATATGATCGGCCTGCGCAATACCTGGATTGATACATTTGCCGTTACAGCAGGTAAGGATGATTCCCTCCGACTGAAGTATACCATACAAAGACCTAATGGCTATTTTGACGGAGAGGAAAGGACCATACCAGTATATCCGCAAGGTGTATTAGCTACCTCCGGCATCTTTGCTCCTTTATATAAGGACACTTCTTTCCAGCTGTTACTGCAACCAGATACCAGCGCCATACAACTCTATGCTGAAACCTCTCTCCTGCCAGTATGGTACGAGGAAGCCGAAAGCGTTCATCGCTATGAATATTTCTGTAATGAACAACTGGCATCCAAACTAAAAGCATTGCTGGCGCAAAAGAAAATAGACGAACGCCTTCAACGGCCCTTTAAGAGAGAAAAGAATATCCGGGAGCTTATCAAACAGCTTGGCCAGGTAAGATCGCAGGCCGGGCTCTGGGGATGGTGGGCTAATTCGCAGCCATATCTCTGGATATCGCTGCACGCAATAGAAGCATTGTTAGATGCTGAAAAGAACGGCTATTCAATTTCCATAGACCGAAAACTGCTGACAGATTATCTTATTTATAACCTGGAAAGCTACCGGGGCACGGAAAAGATCGCTACATTATATCTATTGAAGCAACTCGGCGCCAAAGCTGATTTCAAAACATATATAGACGCTATTGAAAAGCACCGCTCCACCAGGTCCCTTTATGAGGAGCTGCGCCTGGCGGAGCTTAAACAACAGCTCGGGCTTCCGGTGGTATTGGATACCTTTATCCGTAAACAGCAGCATACCGCGTTCGGCAATACTTATTGGGGGGAAGACAGCTATGCATTTTTCAACAACGCTGTACAAAACACTCTATGCATGTATCGTATGCTAAAAAAGGCAGGCGGGTATGAGGATCTTTTACAAAAAACGCTTGCCTATTTCCTGGAACAGAAAAAAAGCGGTTACTGGCGGAATACTTATGAATCTTCCCTCATACTTGAGACCATCCTGCCAGACCTGCTGAGGGCAGACGCGACTTTACAACCTGCGGCGTTAACGATCCAGGGTCAGGAGCAAATGTCTGTCAGCACTTTTCCTTTCTCCAGGGAGATCAGGACCAGCGAGCCGCTGACTATTACCAAGCAAGGTAGTATGCCCGTCTACTTTACCGCTTACCGCCGCTATTGGGACACCAATCCGGCAAAGCTATCCGGTAATTTTGAGGTAAACAGTTCCTTTGAACAAGACGGACGGACGCTTACCTTGCTGAAGGCAGGCACACCGGTAATGTTGAAAGTAAAGGTGGATGTAAAAGCAGATGCCGATTATGTGATGGTGGAGATACCGATCCCGGCAGGTTGCTCTTATAAAGATAAAAATCAGTCCTACATGAACAATGAGGTACACCGCGAGTACTTTAAAAATAAAGTAAGCATATTCTGCAGTAGCCTCTCAAAGGGAAAGCATGAATTTACTATCTCACTGCTGCCCAGGTATACCGGGGCTTATACTTTAAATCCGGCCAAGGCGGAAATGATGTATTTTCCTATATTTAACGGCAGAGAAGCACTCAAAAAAGTAAACATCAAATAGATTATCTAAACGGGACATACATCATGCAGATATACCAGCAAACTATTGAACTAAGAGAAAGGTCCCGCGGCTTTCATCTCATCACCGCAGAAGTGCTGCATGTAATGCCGCAGATCAACCGGCTGGCATGCGGTATCTGCCAGGTTTTCATCCAGCATACTTCAGCATCCCTTTGCATCAACGAGAATGCCGATCCTACTGTGCGGGTGGATTTTGAAACCTATTTTAATAAAGCCGTGCCTGAAAACGACCCGGATTATGTGCATAATGACGAAGGACCGGATGATATGCCTGCGCATCTGAAAGCAGCCATTCTTGGCAGTTCTGTGATGATCCCTATCCGGAACGGCAGGCTGGCATTGGGGACCTGGCAGGGAATTTATTTATGCGAGCACCGTGATTATGGAGGAAAGCGAAGGCTGGTGATCACCGCATGGGGAGAATAAGTATTTATTAAAAGATGCTGTCCGCCAGTTGACGGACAGCATCTTTTTTATGCCAATTGTATCTTCTCTTCGTATACCTGGCCAAAACGATCTGTGGCCTTTACCGTTACCATCTTCGCTCCCGCTGCAGGAACAGCAGCAAAGAAATGATCGCTGTATACGTGCATGTTTGCTGGATAGGCTGATACCACCACCGGGTCCTGACACCTTAACTGTTCCATTGTACCTTTGTGAACACCGTCTTCCCACCACTCCACCTTCCAGCGGCTATCCCAATTCCATACATTAGCTACTACGGCGCCCGCTTTTGCCTTTACCTTACCAGGCTCATATAAGCTCATCTGGTAGTCTTTGGGTTTGCCAGTGCTTTTATAATACCATTTGATATCGTCACCATTGATCTCATACACAGCATACCCATTGGGCGTGCCGTCTGCCGCTACCTCCTGGGGACGCCACCAGGCCCCGCAAACAGTACCGTGATTGTGTTCCATGATATTGTCCTTTTCCCAGTTCTCATTCCAGTGAGTATGGCCCGACAGGATATGCACCTGATAGGGTTGTAAGAGCTTATACAAATGATCACGGTTACTTACCACTCCACCAGCCGGGTCCTCTTTCAGTCCCTCTCTTTCCCTGAGCCCTGTATTGGTTGGGATATGCAGGCTTACGATCACCGTGCTGCCTGCGGGTACATACTGCAGGTCTTTCTCCATCCAGCTTAACTGCGCCTCCGTGAGGTAACCGATATAGCTATGCCCCCTACCGGTGAAGAATACATCATCCAGCATGATATAATGTACCTTGCCCCTGTTAAAGGAAAAGTAACCCGGACCAAACAGTTGCCTGAACTGCTGCTGAGAGCCCTCATCTGTCCTGGCGGCATAGGTCATGTCATGATTACCGATCACCTGGAAGAACGGAATGCCGGTTATTTCAACTGCCCGGGCATAGTCATCAAAGAGATCGAAACGATCATGCACCAGGTCGCCTACGGTAATGCCGTGCACCGGGATATTGCCCAGGGACCGGATCTCTGCAGCCGTATCCGGCGCAGAGACATTCACTAATGTAAGTGCATCCTCATCTTTTACCATCTGCGTATCGGCCCATACAATGAGTGCATGGCGGGTGTCATCCTGCTCATTTTTCTGCAGCTGAAAATTGGCCGTCTGTGAAGACTGTCTGCTGTTCACCGGCTCATAGAAGCGGGCAATGCCTTTCTCGTGTGGTATATGGTAGCCAGCGGGAATGGACATGAATACAAACTGTGCATCTGAATGCAGGGCTATTTCATAGTCGCCATTTTTAGCGGTAGTTGTTACGGTATAACCGTCGCTCATTACTACTCCGCTTATTCCTTTACCAGCGGCAGTCACTCTTCCTCTTACCGTACCTGCACCGCTATTGTTCACAGCCAGTAACTGTGTGCCCGGAGCCGCTGCAATGGCGCCTATGCTTGCTATACGTTTTAAAAAATTCCTTCTTTGCATCGTTTATCTGTATTGGATCAATTACTTTGGATAGCCATCATTCTGTGTAAGGGCAGGGTTCAGTTCTCTTTCCGATTGCGGAATAGGATACAATAAGCGGAACTGAGTTACCTGGTAAGAAGCAGGTGACAGGTAGCTGTATTGTTGTTTCAGCTTAATGCCATGCGCGTTCATTACCTCAATTGCCTTACCAGTACGCACCAGGTCGTGCCAACGGTGGTTTTCAAAAGCCAGCTCTACTCTTCTTTCATGGGCAATGATATCTTTTAGTGTAGCCGGATCCGTAACCGCGATACTATGCTCGCCGTTTCCAAAAGCCCTGGCGCGTACGCGGTTCAAGCTGGTGAGCGCTTCTGCCTTGCCCTGTTCGTTTTGCGCTTCTGCCAGGAGCAACAGTGCATCAGCATAGCGGTAGATAGGCCAGTTATCATTGGTATTACCCGGGTTGGCATGCGGGTTCAGGAATTTCTTAATATAGGGCACACCCACTTTACCTGCTGCAGGCGTATAATTGATAATGCTTTTATTGGCGGAGAAAGTAAACTTATAACTGGCATTGTAGGTACCCTCAGCAATGGCGATAGAAGCATCCTTTCGCTTATCATCTGTCTCATAGGCATCAATCATATCCTGTGTAGGTGTATTCCATCCGCCGATGGCGCCATTATCCGTTTTAACACCGGTAATGATGGTGGTATTGGAAGAACGGGGCAGGAAGCGGTAAATGAAATCACTGAACTGATTGATCTGTAAACCTTCCAGGTATTGCACTTCGAAGATGGATTCCTTGCTGTTCTTGTTGGTGGTGGAAAATACTGACGCGTAATCAGGCAGCAGGTCATACCCCATTGTGCTCAATGTAGTTAGCAAGGATTCGGCCTGCGGGTACTTTTTCTGTGTCATATACACTTCTGCCAGCAGCATGGTGGCGGCGCCTTTAGTGGCCTGTCCGCTTTGTTTACCGGCTGCAAAGGCGGGGCCGTCCAGTTTGGTGATGGCGTCTGTGGCATCAGCAATGACCTGGTTATATACTTCTTCTGCTGAAGAGCGAGGCAGGAAAGCGTCGTCTGCATTGATCACCTCCCTGAGGAACAGGGGTACCGCTCCGAAGTATCTCACCAGTTTGAAGTAATTAAACGCACGCAGGAATTTTGCCTGGCCTACAATATCGTTTTTAGCCGCTTCACTCAAAGTGCCGCCGTCTATCCTGCTAAGAATGACGTTGGCGCGGGAAATACCGGTATAACAGTGAAAGTACACCGCATTTGTATAGGCGTTAGTAGGATCATCCATGAAGTCTGCAATGTTCTCACGTTGCACATAGGCAGTTCCGCGGTCTACCTGGTAAAATTCATAATGCGTATTATCAGAACGCATTTCAGCGGTATAAAAATCATTCAGCAACAGATCGCGCAGCGGAGCGTATGCACCTGCCAGGGCTTGTCTGAACTGGGCTTCTGTTTTGTAGAAGTTGGCGCCGGAGATCTGGTCGTCGGGAGAGAGATCAATAAAACTGTTCTTACAGGACATTACTGTAAAAGCCAGCAGCAAGATCAGGATATATGCCTTATTCATATCACTATTTTATCAGGTAAAAAACTTATTTAAAGGTGGCGGAAATACCTACGGCAAAGGTTCTTGGAACAGGATAGGCGTTCTCGTCGATCCCTATTGAAGTACCGTTAAGGCCGTCCAGGCTGATCTCAGGGTTGATGCCAGAGTAGCCGGTGAAAATAAATGCATTCTGTACGGAGCCATATACACGCAGGCCTTTCAGCACGGCGCTGTTACGCACGCCAACGGAATACCCCAGTGTAATGTTCTTCACAGAAAGATAAGTGCCGTCTTCCAGCCACTGCGTGTTTACAGACCTGCCGAGAGCGGTGGTGCCTGTCTTTGTTCTGGGATAAATACCGGAACCCGGGTTCTCTGGTGAACGCCAGCGGTCCTTTGCCGCAGCCAGCAGCATTCTTGCACCGTCGAGGTTAGTGAGATACGCCCATTTGGAAGGGTTCAGGATCTGGCCGCCTACAGCGCCTGCAACAGATACAGAGAGATCAAAATTCTTATACCGCAGGTTGTTGGTGAACCCGTACAGGAAGTCAGGATTAGGATTACCGATAAAGGTGCGGTCATTATCGTTGATCACGCCGTCTGGTGTTACGTCCTTCATTTTGATCGTACCTACATCTGAGCTGCTGCCGTATTTAGCAGAATTCTGCAGGTCCTGCTGGTCTTTGTACAGGCCTTCAAACACAAAGCCGTAGAACTCACCCAGGGAATGCCCTACCTGGTTACGATAATAATCGGAAGTAATGGTATTATTCCTGCGGATAAAGCCCGGTGGCAGCAGGGATATAATCCTGTTCCTGTCAAAGGAGATATTGAATTGCGCATCCCACTGCAGTTTTCTATCGATTATGTTTGCACTGATACCGAACTCATGTCCCCAGAATGCCAGTTCACCTACGTTAGATGTTACGGACGTGAAACCGGAAGCACGGGGTATCGGTCGTTGCTGAATCAGCCCGTCTGATCTTTTGCGGTAGTAGTCGTAAGTAAATGAAATGCGGTTATCCAGGATAGCCAGATCCAGGCCAAAGTCCCATTGTTTGTTACGTTCCCAGGCCAGATCAGGATTACCCAGCGTGGTAATGGCAGTTCCTGGTACCAGCACACCGTTCAGTACATAATTGATGGGCGTGTTCTTGGAAACAGCGGGATAGTTATCGCTGCCACCGATCCTGTTATTCCCGGTAATGCCATAGCTGGCGCGTATCTTCAGGAAATTCAGGTATTTGATCTTTTCCATGAACTTTTCGTCGCTGAGCACCCATCCCGCAGACACGGAGGGAAAGTTGCCCCATCTTCTGTTCTTCCCGAAAACAGAAGCGCCGTCACGGCGTATGGATCCTGACAGCAGGTAGCGACCTTTATAGCTATAGTTTACACGCCCAATGGTGGACAAAAGGGAGTAGGCAGTGGTGTTGCTGGCGCCGTCAGAAATAGCGGTAGCGGCGCTGATCCATTCCACATCGTCGCTGGGAAAATTGGTACCGGTCACTGAATTGCTTACCTGCTCAAACTTTTGTGCAGAATAACCTGCCAACGCTTCTACATGGTGACCTCCTGCAAATGTTTTTGTATAGTTCAGCAAGGCTTCTGCAGTCCAGGAATAGTTATCTACCGAACTGCTTACACCTGTAGCCACACCTGTAGTGGAAATAGTGGTGGGCGAATAGCGGTTCCGTGTTTCAGCGCCTTTATCAACGGCTATCTGGCCTTTGATGTTAAAGCCGTCCAGAAAGGAATAGCTCAGGTAACCGTTACCCAGTATGCGGGTGGTCTTATAATCGTCTTTGGTTTGCGTGAGCTGGGCATAGGGGTTTACGTTTGCCACCACGCCGGAAGAGTTTACGTAAAGCGGCATGGTACCGTCTTCATTCACCGGGGCAATCAGGGGACTGGCCTCTACGATCTTTTCTATCAGTCCGCCTACGCCTTCAGTAGTCAGCCTGTTGTTATGATCCAGGCGATAGCTGGGCGCCAGGCCAAACCCAAGTTTCAGCTTGTTATCAATGAAGTTGAAATCCTGGTTCAGGCGTAATGAAAAAAGTTTGGTACCGGTATTGATCACTACTCCCTGCTGATCCTGGTAGCCAAGGATCAGGGTAGAAGACGACTTGTCTGTAGCCGAAGCAACTGTCAGATCATAATTCTGTATAGGGGCAGAACGGGTCAACGCGTTGAACCAGTTAGTTCCTTCTCCGTAGCGCTCCGGGTTCTCATACTCAACAGCAAGCTTGCCGGTATAACCTTCATACTTCACACGATCCTGGTAGTATTCGTTCTGGAACTCAGCAAATTCCCTGGCCGTCATCATCTTCGGTCTGCCTTTCTGCGGGATCGCCTGTACACCGTAATAGCTATTGAACTCTATGCGGGCATCTCCAGGCTTTGCATGTTTGGTGGTGATGAGGATCACACCATTGGCAGCCCTCGAGCCATATAAGGCAGTAGCAGAAGCATCTTTCAATATCGAAAAACTTTCAATTTCCGCCGGGTTGATATTATTGATGCTGCCAGTAACCGGGATACCGTCCACCACAAATAAAGGCTGGTTGTTCAGCGCCAGGGAAGCAGCGCCACGGATGCGGAACTCCATGCCCCTACCCGGCTGACCATTAGGCTGACCTACCTGTACACCTGCTACTTTTCCCTGCAGCTGTTGGGCAAACTGTCCAACCGGCATGTCTTTTATACTGTTCTCATCTACCTGTGCAATAGCACCTGTAACATCCTTACGGCGCTGGCGTCCATAGCTGATCACCACTTCATCAAGAGAAGTGGACGCTGTTTTCAGCACGATGTACAGCGCTTCTTCCCTCTTCGCGTCCAGGTGTTCTTTACGTATGATCTGCGTTACATAACCCAGGTGGGAGATCCTGAATACGTAAGGTCCTTTTGTGCCGGGATGCTCGAAAATAAACACGCCCAACTTATCGGTGATGGCCGATTGAACTGTACCGGAAGGCTCGTTCTTCAATTCAACTGATACGCCTTCCATGGCCTGTCCTTTCTCATCTTCCACCAGGCCTTTAATAGCGGTCTTCATGTCTTGTGCAGACAAGCCCTGCATAAGGAAAATGAAAAGGCATAGCAAGATAAAGTGCATGGCATACCCCTTCAGAGCTTTGTAGCTTTGATGCATCATAGTTCAAATATTTAATTAATGGCTTTTTCTGATAATAAACTGCTTCGCGCTTGGTTTTACAGACAGATTATATAATACGGCTATACGCCTTAATACCTGCGACAATGAATCTGTTTCCCTGATGCTACCGGAGAAAAGCATTGCTGACATTTCTTCCTGGTTATATTGTACATGTACTTTGTAACCTTCGCTGATCGTTTGCAACACACTATCCAGTGGCGCCTGATCAAATGTAAGGGCCACTCCTGTGCGGCTGCCCAAAGCAAGTGGACCGGTTCCGGCTTCTGTTCCTGTTATCTGTGCTACCCTGGCGATACCCGTTGTTGTGTTACAGGAGAGCTGCTGCCCTGGCTGCAGGTATATTTCCTTCCTGCTATGCTGTGCCAGCTGCCGCTTTACCACTACCCTACCACTGTGCAGTGTTACCGTCACTTCCTGCTTATCGATGTAGGCAGTAACAGTAAAGGAGGTGCCTAAAGCAGTGGTGCTTATCCCCTGGCTGTACACCGTGAACGGTTTTTCCGGGTTCTTCGCTACATCAAAAAATCCTTTACCACTGAGGTAGATATTCCTGTCCTCCTTACCGAAAGGCTCTTTATACCGCAGGGTGCTGCCTGCAAAAAGCTCTGCCAGTGATCCATCCTTCAGTCGTACCTGCTTTTTTACCGCGGTACGGTTCTCTATCATCACCATCTCCTGTTTTACCCGCTTGTCCGTAAGGCCCTTCTGAGCGATGGTAACTCCCTGTTTAGGCTTTATCGTATTGAACAGCATGAAAGCAGCGCCGGTGACCAATGCAGCAGCCGCCCATCTGATGTAGTGTATATAGCGTTTGCGCGTTGCAGGTGCAGTTACAGCAGCTCTCTCTTCCTGGCCGATCTTGTTCATAATCCCCTTAAACAGTTCCCGGCTGTATCCCTGGTCAAATACTTCTTCTCCCATGCTGGCCTGTTGCCTGCACCATTCGTCATACTCCTGCAGCTCCTCCGGAGTGGCGGTATTGTCAAGGTATCTGTCCAGTAAATATTTTAGCCTGTCTGTTGTCATGCGGTGCCGCTTTGTATAATTATCTCGCAAATCACCCTTTCCCCCCATCCTTTTTTTGAAAAAAAAGCAGGCTTCACATTAAGTTAACATTGGAGAATTTGTTTACAATAAGATAACATGACATGTTTCGCCAGCCGGATATTTTTGCCCTCAAATCATTGCCATCAGTAACCATCTTACATACGATCAATTGTGGCAAGCCATACAGGGGGACGATAAAAAGGCTTTCGAGCAGTTATACCAGCAGACGGTATTACCATTGAGCAAGCTGGCCTACGGAATTTTAAAGGACCAAGAGCTCAGCAGGGATATACTGCAGGATATATTTGTAAGCCTGTACATCCGCAGGCATGAACTGCCTGCAGACCTTAATGTTGGCGGCTATCTGAATAATGCCGTTAAGTACAAGGCATCTACCCTGCTGCGGGATAAGCTGGCCAGGGAATCACATCACGTGTACCTGTTAAAGAAAGAACAGGAAGCAGAGTTGTTCCAGCCGGACCCGTATGAGCATACCGCGCTGAAGAAAAGGATCAGGGCCACTATCGATTCGCTTCCTGAAAAATGCAGGCAGGCATTTATGATGAATCATTACGGCAGTCTGAGCTATAAAGCCATCGCTCTTGAAATGGGGATCTCTGTAAAAACGGTGGAGAAGCATATCAGTAAGGCGCTCCAGCTATTGCGGAAGGAATTGAGTGAGGAACAATATATGTGTATCATTGTTGCAATACTAACAAGCTTATATTTCAGCTAAAAAAGAGAAGGTTGTCCGCCAAGGGGGCGAACAACCTTCTCACCATTCTCTCCTTGCCATCTTCTTATTTGTCCAATATTGTAAACGCAGTTCTCCGGTTAACACTATGCTCTTCTTCCGTACAAGGCACATTGTTTGCGCAGCGGTTCAGGAGCTGTGATTCTCCATAGCCTTTTGCAACCAGCCTTTTCCGGTCGATGCCTTTTGATACCAGATACCGTAAGGTGGATTCGGCCCTGCGTTGCGACAGCTTCATGTTATAGCTGTCATTACCACGTGCATCCGTGTGTGAGGATAACTCTATTTTCAGTGTAGGATTGTCTTTTAATAATTTCACCAGGTTGTTCAGCTCTGCTGCCGCGGTGGGGGTGATATCCGCCTTATCCACACCAAAACGGATCCCTTTCATTTCAATCGGCTGATTCACAACTATTGTCATCTGGCCGAAGCGGATCTCCTTCTTAGGCTCAACCGGTTTGGGTGGTGGCGGCATCTCCATAGTAATATCTTTAAGCAATGCGGCGCTTTCGGTTAAGCCGATGGTGGTGATATTGACCCCTGTTACAGCAGTAAAGCCTGTTTTTGCAACACTCAGCTCATAGCTGGAAAGACTGTCCAGCGTGAAATGATAATTACCATTTTCATCTGTAATTGTTTTCTCTGAAGCGCCTGTTTGTTTGTTGTGCAGGGTTACTTCCGCACCGGGCAAACGTACAGCGGTCTGCAGATCCTGCACCTTACCTGACAAACTAAACTCCAATACCTTGAAAGCAATAAACCGGTAAATATCATCGCTTCCCTTACCGCCTGTACGGTTGGACGAAAAGTACAATACCGTACTGTCAAAAGAAGGTGCAAAGTCATCCTGCGCACTATTCACAGGGCTGCGCATGTTTGTTACCTGCCAGGTTTCGCCATTCCCCGTCTTTACTGCCTTGTAGATATCCAGGGCGCCCATTCCGGGACGGCCGTCCGATGCAAAATAAAATGTACCATCCTTCGCAAATACGGGGGTGCGTTCGTTACCGGCGGTATTGATCTCAGGCCCCATGTTCACCGGTATCCGCCATTTCCCTTTCTCATCGAGCGTGCTGTAAAAGATATCCGTTCCACCCATATTATTATCTCCATTGGTAGAAACAAAATAGATGGTGGAACCATCTGGTGTGATGTAAGGGTCGCCCAGGGAGTATTCGAATATTTCATTGTAAGGGAATAAAGCGGATCGTTTCCAGGTATTATTGTTA
>Ga0209564_1000647_pt1 | contig 52658 bp, 49 predicted proteins | sample AraplaCol_mMF_r2_FD_184272 | JGI IMG/M metagenome (GOLD analysis project Ga0209564, IMG submission 184272) | Arabidopsis root microbial communities from North Carolina, USA - plate scrape MF_Col_mMF_r2 (SPAdes) (version 3) | ecosystem: Host-associated > Plants > Roots > Endosphere | place: USA...
GAAACACTTCTTTTCGCTTCGCCCTTTTCGCGGGGAGCGTTTCCTGCTTCTCTCCCTTCCGTGGAGGATTGCATGCGAGTTGTTCCGCGTATCTTCAAGGGCTTGGCCCTGCTCGTCATTCTCGTCGTCGTAGGCGCAGTCGCGTGGCTCTCCATAGCTCCGCCGGAACTCCTGAAGGTGGGTAATGGCTATGCCGCCAAGATCGTCTGCTCCAATGTCTTCATCGCGGGGCGCGATCCCGACACAGTTCTCCACGATGATGTCCAGGCACCGGGAAATCCGTTGCTCAGGCTGATGCGCGTCGAGATCGACCGCGACGGCGGGCGAGTGACTTCGCGTTTCATGGGCCTGTTTGCGCCAAGCTACGCACTTTATCGCGGCGCCCTCGGCTGCACGAGCGTGCCGGACGGCAATTTCGATGCCGCCGCCAGAGCCGTGCCACTGGCGCCGGCGCTGCGGGCGGGGGCGAACGATGCATCATGGCCGGACGGTGAGGGTGTCGATCCTGCGACCGGCAATGCGAAGGTCGCCGCCCTTCTGGCCGATGCCGCGCTTGCCGGGCCTGCCATGCGGGCGATGGTCGTCATACAGGATGGCCGCGTCATTGCCGAGAATTATGGGCCGGGTTTCGGCGCCGATACACCGCTCATCGGCTGGTCGATGACGAAGACCGTGAATGCGGCGCTGATCGGCCGGCTGATGCTGTCCGGCAAGATCTCCTTCGATGACACACATCTCCTGCCGCAATGGGCCGGTGATTCGCGCGGAGACATCAAACTCTCCGACCTGCTCGGCATGGAAAGCGGGCTCGCCTTCAACGAAGACTATGGCGCCGTCGCCGATGTGACGCGCATGCTCTATCTCGACCCCGATATGGTTTCCCTGCCGGCGGGCGCACCTCTGGTGGCCGCGCCGGGCACGGATTTCCATTATTCCAGCGGTACGGCGGTGCTTCTGTCCCGTATCTGGATGGATAAGGTCGGTGATCCGCGGGCAGCCTTCGATTATCCCCGCGATGCGCTGTTTTCTCCGCTCGGCATGACGAGCGCGGTCTTCGAAGCCGATGAGCGCGGGACGTTTACCGGCAGTTCCTATCTCTATGCCACGGCGCATGACTGGGCACGCTTCGGCCAGTTCCTGCTGCAGGACGGTGTGTGGAACGGACAGAGGCTTCTGCCGGAAGGCTTTGTTGCGACGATGCGGACACCGACAGCAAGTTCGGGGGGCAAATATACGCAAGGCCAGGCCTGGCTTGCCGGACCTGGCGGCGGCACGAGCGCGGAGTTCGGCCTGCCGCAGGATACGTTCTGGCTGCAGGGGCATGACGGCCAGACGATGGCAATCGTTCCCTCGGCAAATCTCGTCTTCGTCCGCATGGGACTGACCCCGAGCTGGCTGCGCTACAGGCCGCAGATCGTGCTGAAGGAAATCCTCAATACGCTTCAGGCGGCGAAAGCCGGCTGAGGCCCGTCACAGACAGTCTGTATCAATTATTGGACGATCAGTAATTGCCCTGGGCGATGTCGGTCATGCCCTTGCGCTTGGCGTCATAATAGTAACCGCGGGCGTAAAGACGAACGGCGTCGTCTTCCTTCCTGTCGGCAACCTGCCAGGCGCCCTGCAGGTACTTGCCCGCATATTTGATATTGGTTTCGGCATCGAAAAGGCCGGCGGGATTACCGTCGTAACCCATCGACTTTGCGGTGTTGTACTTGATCTGCATGAGACCGAAGTAGCCGCGCTTGTTATAGGCCTTGGAATTGTAGCGGCTCTCGCGATGGACGACGCGGTGGAGCAGCGATTCCGGAATTGCGTAAAGCTTGGAATATTTGCTGATGAGCTTGCTGACGAGGCTCTTTTCGACGGTCGGAGCATCGTCGCCGTCGTCATCGCTGAACATCGGCGGCGCGGCCGGCGGATCGATCGGGCCGGACTCGTCAAAGCCGTAGTCCATGGCGAAGCGCGGCGTTGTATCGACGGCGGCAAGCGCTGCGAGCGCGCCGTTCTGCGGTGTCGTTGCAGCGAAGGCAAGTTGTGTGGAGGTGCTTGCGGGCGAGCCCGGACGCGGCGTCGGAATGACGGACTGGATTGCCGTCATCTCGGGTGTCAGCGGGATCGGAGCATAGCCATTGACGGCAACCTGCTGTACGCCGCCCTGCATGGCGAAATCGCCGGCCTGCTGCTGAACCGGGGAGACCACATTCGGCATGGCTGTTGCGGTGAGAACAGGTGTGGCGGTTGCTGCCTGCGGATTGAGCGTGGCGACGGCCGGAGCAGTCGCGCCTTCGGCGGTCGGGATAGCAGCCAGCGTTGCGTCTTCACCCGGCTTCGGCATGGGAATCACGGTCTGTGCGGCGGTCAGTTCCGCCTGAGAGGTATATTCAACGCTCGCGCATCCGGAAATGACGCCGCAGAGCATGGTCGAGACCACGAGACTGCGTTTCAGGCCGGAAAATCCGATCGCCACCATTCTCTCACTTTCGTGAATCGCGCCGCCCCGGCAGCGTCTTAAAAGTTATCAAATACCTTAAGCCCGGGGATAGCCATTAACCTATTCGTGGCTTTCCAGCAACCACGGAAAATTATTAGAGCCTTTCCCGGTCAGATTGCGGCATTCTGTTGGCTCAAACGGAGTTGGATGGTCGACCGGCAGGCGCGCGTCGTAGCCCAGATCTACGGCCAAACCGGCCGGTCGATCAGGCGGCCCGTTTCAGCCAACCCGAAGGGCCGGGCATCTTTGCGCCAGGATCAAAGGCGATCGGGTCGGACGTACCTGGAGGTATGCCCTTCGCCAATCGCCTTTGCCCTGTCGAAAACCTGCTCCGGCAGAATGCTGCAATCTGACCGGGAAAGGCTTTAAGCCGCAATACGGCGATACCCGGCGGTTACGGCGCCTGCCGCGATGAGCAGAGTGCCGCCGGTGCGGTTAACAGCACGCTGCACGCTCGCCTTGCGAATCAGGCCGCGGGCGGCGTGAGCGGCAAGGGCGTAACAGGAGGCATTGATGGTGGCGAGCACGAGGAAGGTCGCTTCCATGATCAGCATCTGATCGAAGAAGGGAAGGGCGGGGTTGAGGAACTGCGGCACGAAGGCGACGAAGAAGACGATGCTCTTCGGATTCAGCGCCGTCACCACATAGGCATGCAGGAAGATCCGTAAGGACTTTTCTTCCGGCAGGTTGTCGTTGTCGGCGATGTGTTCACCGATGATCGGTGCCCGCCAGAGCTTGATCCCGAGCCAGATGAGGTAGGCGCCGCCGATCCACTTCAGCACGGTAAACAGCGTCGCGGATGCGGCGAGCAGGGCGCCCAATCCGAAAAGCGATGCCGTCATGGCCGTGAAATCGCCGAGAGCCACGCCTGAAACGGTCGCCAGCGCCGTTTTCCGGCCATGACCAAGCGCATAGGAAACGACCAGAAGAATGGTCGGTCCCGGTATGGCCAGCATGATGGCGGATGCGGCTGCAAAAGCGAGCCAAGCTTCAAGCGACATGGAATCTCCTCCTATTCCTAGAGAACAAGCAAAGACATCATATTAGCCATCCGTCAATCATGCCCCGGTGTATTTTTGCCCGATCTGGTTCATTACTTCACCAAACCATGCAGTTGAAAGATCAAACGGCTTGCCACCCTTGATGCGGGGGAATTCTATTGTGCGCAACTTGCCGTTCTGGGCTTCATCATGGCCGGTTACACCCGAAATCTTATTGAGGGCGCTTTCGACGGCGAGGTCGACCATGCTCTGGATCAGCCGCAGATCTTCGCCGTTTGCCGGTGCCGAGCGGGCGAAATAGCCGGATTTCTGGACGAGAGAGCGTTCGGCGGTGAGCAGGCTCGCGAACTGTTTCTGGAACCAGGCGCCGACATTGATCGTGTCGATCTTCACGTGGCCGAAGGCATCGCGCTTGACCGTCTCGCCCGCGGCTTCGCGCTCGGCGACGATGGCGTCGAGGCAGGCGCCTTCCGAAACGAAGACGGTGGCATGTCCGGTCCTGTCCATGATCTCCTTCAGGCGCGCGGCTTCGGCATCAAGGTCGAAGGCCATTTCCGGCAGGTAGACGGCGTCGATGCTCTTCATATGCGCGTTCATCATCAGGCCGTCGACATATTCGTTGCCCTTGGTGCGCTGCAGGTAGGCACGGGCGGTCGCAGCCGTCAGCCAGCCACAGTGGCGGCCCATGACCTCGTGGATGACGAGCGTGCGCGGTGCGGCGGTCTGTTCGTTGCTGACATTGTCGAAGAAATGGGCGCCGACTTCGGCCGCCGTCCAGGCGCCGAGCGACTGGCGGATCGGCACGACGTCGTTGTCGACAGTCTTCGGCAGGCCGACGACCGTCAGGTCATAGCCGTTGGCCGAGAGATAGGCGGCGAGATCGGCCGCGGTCGTGTTGGTATCGTCGCCGCCGATCGTGTGCAGAATGGTGACGCCGTCATTGGCAAGACGTTCGGCGGCGACCCGCAGTGGATTTTCGCCTTCCTTGACAAGGCCACGCTTCACGCAGTCTGCAGCATTGGTGAGCTTCACGCGGCTGTTGCCGATCGGCGAACCGCCATAACGGTGCAGGAGCGGCGCCTTGTCTCGCATCTCCTTGGTGATCACAACGCTGTCGCCGAGCAGCACGCCCTGATAGCCGGACTTGTAGGCGATGAGTTCGATATCGGGTGCGATGTCGCTATAGCGCTCGATCAGGCCGCCGACGGCGGATGAGAGGCAGGGCGCCAGGCCTCCGGCGGTCAGCATTGCGACTTTCTGTTTGGCCATAGATCCCTCCTTTGGCGCCCGATGCGCGCGATTGCAGCGGCTCAAGTCTCTGTTTTACGCATGCCGGTATCGCAAACCGCTGCACGTTTTTGCGCGACATGCTTCCGGTAACGCATGGATGCGGCAGGGAAAGTGCCCTGTAAAGTAAAGAATTTACGAAAAACGGACCATTCTGCAGTGCAGGTGCCGGAACCGTCGATATAATCGGTTCAATGCCGGTCCACCTATCCATAAGTGTTGTGGAAATCGCCGGGCGTTGTGCGAATAATACAGAAAATAGCGGACACAGCGGATGGTCGCGGGATCAGCGACAATTACCGAATTGTGAAAACTGTTTTCAAACCTACGACCAATAGCCGCCTTGCAATGGCAACGATTATTTGGTCAAGGTGTTTCTTCTAGAACTTGCTGCATTGCGAGAAGATGACGATGTCTTTCTGGGAAAAACTGGTGAATGCCATTGGCAATACCGCGGGCAATGCGCTCTTTGCGGTGGTCGAGGCTATTCGAACAGTTTTCGAAGGCGATCCGGAGACGCGCCGCAAGGTCGCCTTTTCCGTAGCCGTCATCGCGCTTTCGGCCAAGATGGCAAAAGCCGATGGCATTGTCAGCGAAAAGGAAGTTCAGGCTTTCCGCGATATTTTCGAGTTTCCGCCGAGCGAAGCAAAGAATGTCGCGCGTCTCTATAATCTCGCCCGCCAGGACGTTGCCGGTTACGAAGCCTATGCGGCCAAGCTGTCGACGCTCTGCTCGACCTGCGCTGCCAATTGCCCGGTTCTGGAAGACGTGCTCGATGGCCTGTTCCATATTGCCAAGGCGGACGGGCTGATCCACGAGAATGAAATGTATTTCCTGCGCCATATCGCGGAAATCTTCCAGATGAGCGACGCCCGCTTCGATCAGATCGCCGCCCGCCACGTCTCTGATGGGCGCGACCCCTACAAGGTTCTCGGCGTTTCGCCGGCAGACGATTTCCCGACCATCCGCCGCCACTACCATGTGCTCGTCAGCGAGCATCATCCGGATCGGCTGATCTCGCGTGGCGTGCCGGAAGAGTTTCATGCGATTGCCAATGAACGGATGGCAGCGTTGAACGACGCTTATGCGGCGATCGAAAAGGAACGCCGCGCCGCATGACCTCATTCGAGGCCGATTACAGCCGAGCGCGCATCCAGCCTTCGCCGAACCATGGCGAACGTGCCGATGGCCAAAAACCCGATATGATCCTGCTGCATTATACCGGCATGCCGAGCGCTGAAGGAGCGCTCGACTGGCTCTGTCGGGATGAAAGCCAGGTTTCCAGCCATTATTTCGTGCAGCCTGACGGTGAGGTCCTGCAACTCGTGCCGGAGAGCCGCCGCGCGTGGCATGCGGGCAAGAGCTTCTGGCACGGCGAGACGGATATCAATTCGCGGTCGATCGGCATCGAGATCGCCAATGCCGGCCATCCGGGCGGGCTTCCAGATTACCCGAAAGAGCAGATTGCTGCCGTGATCGAATTATGTCGTGATTGCGGCGATCGCTGGTCAATCGTGCCTGAAAGGGTGCTTGGGCACTCCGATGTCGCCCCCGTTCGCAAGGTCGATCCCGGCGAAAAATTCCCCTGGCGCGAACTCTACGAGGCTGGCGTAGGCCATTGGGTGGAACCCGCCGCGATTACCGGCGGACGCTTCTTCCAGCGCGGTGACCGCGGGCAACCGATCGAGGCGCTGCAATCCATGCTCTCGCTTTATGGTTACGGCACTGAGATCACGGGCGAATTCAGTGATAAGACGGCGGGTGACGTGGAGGCCTTCCAGCGGCATTTCCGCCCCGAACAGGTGGACGGAATCGCCGATTTCTCGACGATCGACACGCTGCATCGCCTGCTCTCGGCGCTGCCGCGTTATTCCTGATTTTTCACAGTTTCCAACATTACCGATTTTCCATGTTTGAGCGCGAAAATCGGACTGCCACATCATTTCCCTATTATCTCCTCATTGCGATGGTCTAAGGGCTTCCGCTAAGCGACGCCGATGGTTGTTCCCAAGCTAAATCGAAGGCGTCATGTGAAACGATAAGAATTGCTGCGAGGCCTGATCAGTTATTGTTCAGGAATACATCAGGACCGCGAGGCGCGCAGTCCGGTAATTCTTTGGGTCGGAGTGATCAAGACTACATGAGAAAACTGATTGTTGTTGCTGCAGCATGCGTTGGCATGGTGCTGGCAGGAAATAGCTTTGCCTTTGCGAATGACTGGGGTGTGCGGGCCGATGCGCCTGTGAAGAAAATCGAGCGTCCGCAGAAGACTGCGGAGCGCGTGCACGAGAAAGAACGCCCGCAGAAGACGGCGCAGCGCGCGCAGAAGAAAGCGCAGCGTCCGCTGAAGACGGTCGAGCGCCAGAGTGGCTATCCCGTCGCCGAGGTTTCCGGCAGTTCCTATTCCGCACTGATCAGCAAATATGCCAATCAATATGATGTGCCGGTGGCTCTTGCGACTGCCGTCATCCGTGTCGAAAGCAATTTCAATCCGATGGCGCGCGGCACCCACGGCGAGATCGGCCTGATGCAGATCAAGCCGGCAACGGCCCGCATGATGGGCTATTCCGGCAGCGCCAAGGGCCTGTTCGATCCGGAAACCAACATCAAGTACGGCATGAAGTACCTGGCGGCCGCCCATGATCTCGGTGGTGGGCAGACCTGCAATACCATCCTCAAGTACAATGCCGGCCACGGCGCGACGCGCATGAACCCTGTCTCCAAATCCTATTGCGGCAAGGTTCTTGCGATGCTCTGAACCGCAGGCGCCCGTCTCTGACAGGAGCTTGATGCTTCACGGCGATTGCCATGCTATCGCTACCTCCAAAAGAGGTGAGATATGGCAGTCGACTTCAGGTTCATCGTTATCGGCCGCGGCATGATGGGTGCCGCGGCCGCAAAATATCTGGCCCGCCGGACCGACGGCGTTGCCGTCATCGGCCCGGATGAGCCTGAAGACCGCAAGGTGCATGAAGGCGTCTTCGCCAGTCACTATGACGAAGGCCGCATCACCCGCACCATCGATCCGGACCGCGACTGGGCCTTGCTCGCCAACCGCTCCATCGCCCGCTATGGCGAGATTGCCGAAGAAAGTGGCGTTGATTTCTATACGGAAGCCGGCTGCCTCGCTGTGGGGCCTCCGGGCAGCGATTATCTTGCGGCCACGCGACGGGCTGCAACCTCGCTCGGTGTCGACACGGCTTCTTTCGAGGAAGCCGGGCTGAGGAGACAATTTCCCTACCTTGATTTTCCTGCCGGCAGTACCGGCATTTTCCAAGCAAAGGGCGCAGGCCATATCAGTCCGCGCAAGCTGGTAAAGGCGCAGTCGCTGCTCTTGGAAAAGGCAGGTGCGACTGTCATCCGCGATCACGCCACCTCGATCCGGGAGGAGGGTGGGGTGGCTGTCGTCACGACTGATGGCGGCGAGGTTTGGCGAGCCGAGAAAGTGCTGCTTGCGGCCGGTGGTTTTTCCATTTCGCAGAATCTCTTGCCGCAATCCGTTGATATGACGGTTTACGGGCGCACCGTGACCCTTTTCGAGGTAGCGGAAGAGGATGCGCACCGCTTTGCCGGCATGCCGTCGCTGATCCTCGATGCGCCCGGCATCGATATCTATCTGCTGCCGCCAATCCGTTACTCCGATGGCAAGCTCTATCTGAAGATCGGTGGTGATCCGGACAATCTCGTGCTGAACAACGACAAGGACATGCGTGCCTGGTTCCGCACCGACGGGAGGGAAGTTGCCCGCGAACACTTCAAGAGCATTGTCGCACGCATATTGCCCGAACTCGAGGCGCGGTCCATTTCCAGTGCATCCTGCGTCGTCTCTTATACCAGGAGCCGCTACCCGATGATCGGCTATACCGCTTCGCCGCATATCGCTGTTCTGACCGGCTGCATGGGGACGTCAGCCAAGAGCTCCGACGAGATCGGCAGGCTGGGGGCTGAACTTATTCTGGCAGGCGGAATCAAGGATCAGGGCTACGCCACGGATTTCGCACCTTATTTCCGTTAAGCCTGCCCCCGATATTTCGTTGGCTTTTACGGGCTTCCTCGTTTAAGGGAGCCCCTGCCAGTTGGCCGGGCAGCCGCGCTTTACCAATGCCGAAAGGCGGTAGGGTGAGGAAAGTCCGGGCTCCACGGAAACACGGTGCCGGATAACGTCCGGCGAGGGCGACCTCAGGGAAAGTGCCACAGAAAGCAAACCGCCTGTCATGACAGGTAAGGGTGAAAGGGTGGGGTAAGAGCCCACCGCATCTCCGGCAACGGATATGGCACGGTAAACCCCACCGGGAGCAAAACCGAATAGGGATGACGCGGTTGGCGAAAGCCTTCCGGCCTGTTTCTGGGTCAGTCATCCGGGTGGGTTGCGTGAGGCAGCGTGCAAGCGCTGTCCCAGATGAATGGCTGCCACGTTCCGGTTCGCCGGAGCCATACAGAACCCGGCTTACAGGCCAACTGGCGATTAACACCGCGGCGTTTCCATTGCCGCAAAATCCGATTTCTTTCCTGACAAGTCATTGAAATGCCTGAAACCGAGGCGAGGTCTCACGGTTCTTGCGCGGCCGATTTTCCCGTTCGGCTGCGGTACTTCAGGCGGTGTCGGAGAATCGCTTTCCTAACCCTTTGTTAAACTTAACAGCTTATAAATGTTCGATACTGCGCCCACCTTAAAAGGGGCTCATCCCATTGACGCCCATATGGTCCCATGCTATCCCAAATGCGCACTGCATCAGGGCAATCACCTGCCCATTCATCGCAAAGCAAAGGCGCCTTCCGGACCGGAAGCGTCGGGAGGATCCTGGTTCTTCCGGCTTGCGAAGCTGTGCCTGACTTAAGGGGTTTCGGGCGGCAAAATGCTTTCCGGGCTCTTTCGGAAACGGATGTTTCGTGTCATGAGCCGCTTCCTTTCGAATGCGACCAACAGGATCGATACCAAGGGCCGGGTTTCCGTGCCGGCGGCGTTTCGTTCCGTGCTGGCGCAGCGCAATATCCCGGAGCTTTACTGCTTCCAGGATTTTGTGTTTCCGGCGATCAGCGTCGGCGGCCCGGATCTTCTGGAGAGGTTCGAGCGGCAGATTGCGGCGGAAGATCCGTTTTCGCCGGAGGCAAACGAGATGTCGCTTCTCATTCATGGGGGCGGGGTCTTCATGAAGCTCGACGCCGAGGGGCGGTTGATGGTCACGGATTTCATTCGCGACTTCACCGGCATTTCGGACGAGGTGACCTTCGTGGGTCGGGCGGATCACTTTCAGCTCTGGCAGCCGCAAGCATTCGCGGCCGCGCAGGCGCAGGCACGAGGGGAGCGCAAGCTGGCGGGCAAGCGTTCCTGAGAGGACGAGGGAACGGAATGGTGGCGAATCCTGGCGGAGGTTCAACTGAAGCCGGTGGCGGACCGGTTCGCCACATTCCGGTTCTTCTCAAGGAAGTGCTTGCGGCGCTGGAGCCTTCTTCCGGCAAGGTCATTCTTGACGGTACTTTTGGTGCGGGCGGATACACTTCCGCCATTCTTGGCGTCGGCGCCGATGTGATCGCGCTCGATCGCGACCCGACGGCGATTGCCGCGGGCCAGGCGCTTGTCTCGGCTCATGGCGGTCATCTCAAGCTCATCCATTCGCAGTTTTCGCAACTTGCCGATCATGCGCCGGAAGGTGGGCTCGACGGCGTGGTGCTCGATATCGGCGTTTCCTCCATGCAGATCGACGAGGCCGAGCGCGGCTTCTCCTTTCAAAAGAGCGGCCCGCTCGACATGCGCATGTCGGTTTCAGGCGTTTCTGCCGCCGATGTCGTCAATCGCGCCAAAGTCGCCGATCTCATCAGGATCTTCCATTATCTCGGCGAGGAAAGCCAGGCACCGCGCATCGCCCATGCCATCGAGAAGCATCGCGCCGAGAAGCCCTTCGAGACGACGCGGGATCTCGCCGGCCTCATCGAGCTGGTGACGCCGCGCAAGATGAAGGACAAGATCCATCCGGCAACGCGCGTCTTTCAGGCGCTGCGCATCTTCGTCAATGACGAACTCGGCGAATTGGCGCAGGCACTGTTTGCCGCCGAGCGGGCTCTGAAGCCCGGCGGTCGTCTCGTTGTCGTCACGTTCCATTCGCTGGAGGACCGGGTCGTCAAGAAATTCTTCTCCGACCGGGCCGGCAAGGCCTCTGGCTCCCGCCATCTGCCCATTGCGCATGAGCGCGCCGCGACCTTCGAGCCGGTCGGCAAGCCGATGGTTTCCGCCAGCGAAGAGGAAGCCCAGGTCAATCCGCGCGCCCGTTCCGCCAAGCTGCGCGCCGGCCAGCGCACCAGCGCTCCCGCTGAAGCCGAAGACATGTCGCTCTTCGGGTTCCCCAATCTTGCCAGCCTCGGAAAGCTTGGAGCTTGATATGCTGAGAACGTTCGATCTTGTCCTCATCGGCATCATGACGGCGGCAGCCGCCGTCACCTATACGATCAAGCACCGCGCCGAGCTGAAGCTCGAGGAGGTTCACCGCCTCGAGGCGGAGATCAAGCTGGAGAAGGACACGATCGATCTCCTGAAGGCCGACTGGGCGCTGCAGTCGCAGCCCAACCGGCTGGAGCGGCTGGTCAATGCCTATAACAGCGAGTTGCAGTTGCAGCCGACGGATTCGACATCGCTTGCCCATGCGCGCGAGTTGCCGATGCTGAAATCGCAGGTTCCGCCGCCAGACATGACCGAAGCAAAGGCCGGCGCCAAGCCGGGTGCTGTCGCCAAGTCTCAGCCGGTCCCAACGCGGGCGCCACGCGAAGCCGAAGACGCGGACCAGATCGAGACGGGGGCGCTGGAATAATGTCCTTTCTTTCCCGCATCATGGTGCTGAAGAGCCAGGCGCATTTTTCCGCCGGCGTTTACAATCGTTTCGGCGCTCCCTCGGGTATGGCGATCGAAGGCTCGCGCAAACGCAAGTCGGGGCAGGCCAGAAGCCGTGTCGGCCTGCTGATCGTCGGGTTTACCGCGCTTTATGCCGTCATCGGCGCACGCATGGTCGAATATGCGATGAAGGAGCCGGAATCGGTCTCGTCTATCCTGCCGCCCGACCGGCTGATGGCATCGCGCCCCGATATTGTCGATCGCAACGGCGAAGTGCTGGCGACCGATATCCGCACTGTTTCGCTGTTCGCCGAGCCGAACAAGATCGTCGATGCGGACGAGGCAGTCGAGAAGCTGCAGACGGTGCTTTCCGACCTCGACGTCAAGGACACATACAAGAAGCTGTCGAACCGCACTTCGCATTTCGCCTGGCTGCGCCGTCAGCTGACGCCGAAGCAGCAGAGCCAGATCCTGGCACTCGGCATTCCCGGCATCGGTTTCCGTCCGGAAAAGCGCCGCTTCTATCCGGGCGGCGCGACGGCCGCCCATATCCTCGGTTACGTCAATATCGACAACCGCGGCGTTGCCGGTATGGAGAAATATATAGACGATCAGGGCCTCGCCGATCTCGCCTCGGTCGGCATGACGAGCAACCAGCCGTTGGAGCCGGTGCGTCTTTCGATCGATGTGCGCGTGCAGGCAATCCTGCGCGATGTCGTTGCCAATGCCGTGGTCAATTACAAGGCCAAGGGGGCAGGGGCAGTCGTGCTGGATGCCCATACGGGCGAGGTGATTGCCATGGCATCCGCGCCGGATTTCGACCCCAACAATCCGCAGGAGGGCTCCAAGGACGGCTGGCTGAACCGCATGTCGAACGGCACGTTCGAAATGGGCTCGACCTTCAAGACCTTTTCCACCGCCATGGCGATCGACAGCGGCAAGGTCTCGCTGAAGGACAGTTTCGACGCCACCAACCCGATCCGCATCGGCGGCTTCACCATTCACGACTTCCATGGCCAGCGCCGCTGGCTGACAGTGCCCGAAATCTTCGAATACTCCTCCAATATCGGGACGGCGAGAATGATCGATATCGTCGGCATGGAGATGCAGAAGGATTACCTGACGCGCCTCGGCCTGCTGACCAAGATGCAGACGGAACTTCCCGAAGTGAAGATGCCGAGCCAGCCGCGTGTCTGGAAGAAGATCAACTCGATTACGATCTCCTTCGGCCATGGCGTGGCCACGACGCCGCTGCAGACGGCGGTCGCCGGTGCCGCGCTCATCAATGGCGGCAAGCTGATCGAGCCGACCTTTTTGCCGCGCAATCGCGAGCAGGCCGATGAAGTCGCCGAAATGGTCGTCAAGAAAAGCACCAGCGACGATATCCGCTATCTCTTCAAGCTGAATGGCGTAAAGGGCTCCGGCCGCAACGCCGATGTGCCGGGATTCCATGTCGGCGGCAAGACCGGCACGGCCGACAAGGTCGTCAACGGCCGCTACGCCAGCAACCTGAATTTCAACGCTTTTCTGGCGGCGTTCCCGATCGACAATCCGAAATATGTGGTGCTGACCTTCTGCGACGAGCCGCTTGACGGCGAGCAGCATCAGCGTATCGCCGCCTATACGGCAGCCCCCATGGTCAAGAACATCGTGCGCCGCGCCGCGCCCATCCTCGGTGTCGAGCCGGAATTTGGCGAAGACGGCTCGGCCTTGTTGGTGTCTTATTGAGTGTGAATCAATGTCGGCGTCGATTCGTAAGGGGCGGTCGACCTGAACCAGAGAAGTGCATTCGATGAAATTGCGGGACCTCGCCGGAAATGCGTTTCCGGAACTCAAAGCTGAACTCGAAGGGCCGGCCGGCGCGCTGGATGTAACGGGATTGTCTTCCGACAGCCGGAAGATCGTACCCGGGATGGCCTTCGTGGCGATTGCGGGCTCCAAGGCGGATGGCGCGGGCTTCATCGCCGATGCGGTGGCAAAGGGTGCTGCCGTCGTCATCGCATCGCATGCGGCTCAGGCTTCCGTACCGGTTCTGGTCGTTTCCGAGCCGCGCCGTTTTCTCTCCGTTGCCGCTTCGCACTTCTACGGCCGTCAGCCGGCGACGATGGTTGCCGTGACGGGCACGGCCGGCAAGACCTCTGTTGCTTCTTTCGTCAGGCAGATCTGGGCGCATGCCGGCCATGCCGCTGCGATGATCGGTACGACCGGCGTCATCTCGCCGACGCGCAATGAATATGGCTCGCTGACGACGCCCGATACCGTATCGCTGCACGAGCTGCTCGCCGAACTCGCCGATGAAGGCGTCACGCATGCCTCGATGGAGGCTTCCAGCCATGGCCTCGACCAGTATCGCCTCGACGGGGTAAAGCTCGCGGCAGCCGCCTTCACCAATCTCGGCCGAGACCACATGGATTACCATCCGACGGTCGAAGACTATATGGCGGCGAAGATGCACCTCTTCGACCGGGTGCTGCCGAAGGGCTCGCCCGCGATCATCTTCGCCGACGATCCATGGTCGGAGCAGGCGATCAAGGCGGCAACGGCCGCCGGCCACGATGTTCGCACGGTCGGGCGCAAGGGTGCCTATCTGGCGCTGAAGCGCGTCGAGCATTTTCGTCACAAGCAGGTCGCGGAAATTCATGCCGAGGGCGAGATTTTCGAGGTCGATATTCCACTGGCCGGCGATTTCCAGATCGCCAATGCGCTGGTTGCGGCTGCTCTTGCCATGTCTACAGGCGTTCCGGCAAAGGTCGCGATGGCGGCACTCGAAAAGCTGCAGGGCGCTTCCGGCCGTCTTGAGCTGGTCGGTCATACCAAAGACGGCGCGCTTGCCTATGTCGACTATGCGCACAAGCCCGACGCCCTGGAAAATGTGCTAAGCTCGGTGCGTCCGTTCACGACGGGCCGGGTGATCGTCGTGTTTGGCTGCGGGGGCGACCGAGACCGCGGCAAGCGGCCGATCATGGGCGAGATCGCCTGCCGGCTCGCTGATGTCGTCATCGTCACCGATGACAATCCGCGCTCGGAAGAACCAGCGGCGATCCGTGCCGAGATCATGACGGCGGCGGCATGCGCTTCGGAGATCGGCGACCGTGCCAAGGCTATCCGCGAAGCGGTTCTGCAGCTGAAATCCGGCGATACGCTGATTGTTGCCGGCAAGGGACATGAAGAGGGGCAGACGGTCGGGAGCGTCACGCTGCCGTTTTCCGATCACGCCGAAGTGCGCAAGGCTTTGGAGGAGCGGGTACCATGAACTGGCTCTGGACCACCGAAGACATGATCGCCGCGATGGCGGGCCGTCCGTTCGGCTCGCTGCCGCAGGGCATCACCGGCATTTCCATCGACAGCCGCTCGATCGCGCCCGGTGAGGCTTTCTTCGCGATCAAGGGCGACCGCGTGGATGGGCACGATTATGCTTCGATGGCGATGGCAAACGGTGCATCGCTGCTTGTCGTGAGCGAAGCCCGCCTGCCGGCCATGGGGCGCCTGACGGTGCCGATGATTGTGGTCGAGGACGTGCTTGCCGCGCTCGGCAAGCTGGGACTGGCTTCGCGCGAGCGCTCGCGGGCCAAGATCATCGCCGTCACCGGTTCGGTCGGCAAAACGACGACAAAGGAGATGCTGCGCCATGTGCTCTCTCCCTCCGGCAAGGTCCACGCATCTGTTGCGTCCTTCAACAATCACTGGGGCGTGCCGCTGACCTTGGCGCGCATGCCGATCGACACCTATTTCGGGGTCTTCGAGGTCGGCATGAACCATCCGGACGAGATCCGCCCGCTGGTAAAGATGATCCGCCCGCATGTCGCGGTCATCACGACGATTGCGCCAGCCCATCTCGGCAATTTCCAGAACGTTCAGGAAATCGCCGCCGCCAAGGCGGAGATTTTCGAAGGGCTGGAACCCAACGGCGACGTCATCCTCAACCGCGACAACGATCAGTTCAATTTCCTGGAGCAAACCGCCCAGGCGCTCGGCATCATGAAGATCCATTCCTTCGGTCAGCATGCCAAGGCCGAGTTCCGGCTGGCTGAATTCAACGGCTCGGACGAAAGCTCGACGCTCTGGATGACCGTCGGAGGGGATACCAAGGAGGTGCGCATCGGCGCACCCGGACGCCACATCGCTGAAAACGCTCTGGCCGCGTTGGGCGTGGTGACGATCGTCGGCGCCAGCCTCGACAAGGCAATCGAGGCACTTGCGACGCTGAAGCCGGAGAAGGGCAGGGGCAAGCGCCACAGGCTTCCGATCGGCAATGGCAGCTTCACGCTGATCGACGAGAGCTACAACGCCAATCCGGCCTCCATGCGCGCGGCGATCGCGCTGCTTGCGGATGCCGAACCGACCGGTCGCGGACGCCGCATTGCCGTGCTCGGCGACATGCTGGAAATGGGTGAATTTGCCGAGCAGGTCCATACGGAACTTGCCGGCCCGCTGCTGGCTGCCGGTCTCGAACATGTCTGGCTCGCCGGGCCCGAGATGGTGGCGCTGAAAGAATCGCTTCCCGACAGCGTCGCGGTCGAGCACCGCGAGACGACGGAAGAATTGCTGGAATTCGTACTGAACTCGGTCGCACCTGGCGACGTGTTGATGGTGAAGTCGTCTCTGGGGATCGGTTTCGGCAAGATTGTCGCCGCGCTCCTTGACAAGTACCCACCAGTTTCAGACACGCAACGCGAACTATGATCGGGTAAAAGGGGCCTTGAATGCTGATTTGGCTAGTCGAACTGTCGGAATATTTCAAATTTCTGAATTTGTTCAGGTACATTACCTTCCGAGCTGGTGCTGCTCTCTTCACCTCCGCTTTGATCGTCTTCCTTTTCGGCCCGGCCATCATCAATTCGCTGCGCATCCGGCAGGGAAAAGGCCAGCCGATCCGCGCCGACGGGCCGCAGACGCATTTCAAGAAGGCCGGAACGCCGACCATGGGCGGCCTGATGATCCTGGCCGGCATTGTCGGCGCGTCGTTGCTCTGGGCCGATCTTTCCAACGTCTACGTGGTGGCGACGCTGCTCGTGACGCTCGGCTTCGGCGCGATCGGCTTCTATGACGACTATCTCAAGGTCACCAAGCAAAGCCACAAGGGCTTTTCCGGCAAGGCGCGCCTCGGCATCGAGTTTATCATTGCGGGTATTGCCGTCTATTTCATGATGCGCGCGGCCCTTGCCTCCGGTCCTGCCGGCTCGACCTTCGGCTCCTCGATCGCTTTCCCCTTCTTCAAGGACTTCATGATCAATATCGGCATCATGTTCGTTGTCTTCGGCGGTTTCGTCATCGTCGGCGCCGGCAATGCCGTGAACCTGACCGACGGCCTCGATGGGCTTGCCATCGTCCCGGTCATGATTGCCGCGGCAGCCTTCGGCATCATCGCCTATCTCGCCGGTAACGCTGTCTTTGCAAATTACCTGCAGATCAATTTCGTGCCCGGTACAGGCGAACTTGCCGTCGTGCTGGGCGCCGTCATCGGTGCCGGCCTCGGCTTCCTGTGGTTCAATGCGCCGCCGGCCGCCATCTTCATGGGCGATACCGGATCCCTCGCGCTCGGCGGCACGATCGGTACCGTCGCTGTCGCCACCAAGCATGAGATCGTCATGGCGATCGTCGGCGGCTTGTTCGTCATGGAGACGCTCTCGGTCATCATCCAGGTCGGCTTTTTCAAGATGACCGGCCGGCGCGTCTTCCTCATGGCGCCGATCCACCATCACTTCGAAAAGAAGGGCTGGACAGAAAGCCAGGTGGTGATCCGCTTCTGGATCATCGCTGTCGGCCTCGCCATGCTCGGCCTTTCCACCCTGAAGCTCCGGTGAGGCCGTCATGATCCCCGTCACGACGCTTGCAGGAAAGAAGGTCGCCCTTTTCGGTCTCGGCGGTTCCGGCTTCGCGACCGCCAAGGCGCTCGTTGCGGGTGGCGCCGATGTCATTGCCTGGGACGACAATCCTGACAGCGTCGCCAAAGCAGCGGCAGAGGGCATCACCACTGCTGATCTGCATGGGATCGACTGGAGCGCTCAGGCGCTCTTCGTGCTTTCGCCCGGCGTGCCGCTCACCCATCCGAAGCCTCACTGGACAGTCGACCTCGCGCGTGCAGCCGGCGTCGATATCGTCGGTGACGTCGAACTCTTTGTGCGCGAGCGGCGGGCGCATGCTCCCGATTGCCCTTTCATCGCGATCACAGGAACCAACGGTAAATCGACCACGACGGCACTGATTGCCCATATCCTGAAATCGAGCGGCCGCGACACGCAGCTCGGGGGCAATATCGGCACGGCCGTGCTGACACTCGATCCCCCGAAGGCCGAGCGCTACTTCGTCGTCGAATGCTCCTCCTATCAGATCGATCTTGCGCCGACGCTCAACCCGTCCGCCGGCATCCTTCTCAACCTGACGCCCGATCATCTCGATCGCCACGGCACGATGCAGCATTATGCCGATGTCAAGGAACGGCTGGTCGCCGGTAGCGGCGTCGCTGTTGTCGGCGTCGACGACAGCCATTCGGCGCTGATTGCCGATCGCATCGAGCGCGCAGGGGTAAAGGTTATCAGGATCTCGCGCCGCAATGTTCTGGCCGACGGCATCTACGCCGAGGGCACGAAACTCATCCAGGCCACGAGCGGCGCCATGCTGCCCTTCGTCGATCTCGATGGCATCCAGACGCTGCGCGGCAGCCATAATGCGCAGAACGCGGCTGCTGCAGTCGCCGCCTGCCTTGCCGTCGGTGTTTCCGCGGAAGATATCCGTGCCGGCCTTGCATCCTTCCCCGGTCTCAAGCATCGCATGCAGCCCGTTGGCCAGCGTGGCAATGTCGTCTTCGTCAACGATTCCAAGGCGACCAATGCGGATGCTGCGGCTCCGGCACTTTCGAGCTACAGCAGGATCTACTGGATTGCCGGCGGTTTGCCGAAGGCCGGTGGTATCACGACACTCGCGCCCTATTTCCCGCGCATCGCCAAGGCCTATCTGATCGGCGAGGCGGCGGCGGAATTTGCCGCGACGCTCGGCGAGGCAGCACCCTACGAGATATCCGGCACGCTGGAACGCGCCGTGGCGCATGCGGCAGCTGATGCGGACAAGGATGAGACCGGTCCCGTGGCCGTGATGTTATCCCCGGCTTGCGCAAGCTTCGACCAGTACAAGAATTTTGAAGTCAGGGGCGATGCCTTTGTCGGCCATGTGGCCGCCCTTGACGGCGTGACCATGCTGATCAATTCGGCAACAGGAGGCAAATGACATGGTGAGCCGCGCGGAACGTGGAGCATTGGCCGATTGGTTCTGGACCATCGACCGCTTTTTCCTGGCATTGTTCCTCTTCCTGATGGGGATCGGCTTCATGCTCTCGTTTGCGGCGTCGCCCGCGGTTGCCGAGCGCATCGGCCTCGAACCCTTCCACTTCGTCAAGCGCCATGCCGCGTTCATGATCCCGTCGATCGCGGTCATGCTCGGCCTTTCCTTCCTGACGCCGCGCCAGATACGGCGCACCGCCATCATCCTGCTGATCGTTGCACTCGCGATGATGCTGCTGGTGCTGTTCTTCGGCCAGGAGGTCAAGGGCGGCAGGCGCTGGATCTGGATCGCCGGACTTTCCATTCAGCCGTCGGAATTCATGAAGCCGGCCTTCGTCGTCGTTTGCGCTTGGCTCTTTGCCGAACATGCGCGCCAGCCGGAGATACCGGGTAATCTTTTCGCCATCATCCTGTTTGGCATTGTCGTCGCTCTTCTTGTCGCCCAGCCAGACCTTGGCCAGACGATCCTGACGACGGCCGTCTGGGGCGGCATGTTCTTCATGGCCGGCATGCCATGGCTCTGGATCATCGTGCTGGGCGCAGGCGGTGCCGGTGGTCTCGTGACCGCCTACTACGTCTTCCCGCACGTGGCGGGCCGAATAAACAAGTTCCTCACCGGCGAAGGCGACACCTTCCAGATCGATACCGCCCGCGAAGCGATCATTCGCGGCGACTGGTTCGGGCAGGGGCCGGGCGAAGGTATCGTCAAGCGCATCATCCCGGACGCCCATACCGACTTCATCTTCTCGGTCGCGGCCGAGGAGTTCGGCATCGTCTTCTGCATCGCGCTCGTTGCCATCTTCACCGTGCTGGTGTTGCGCGGCCTGTCTCATGCCTATCGCGAACGCAACGACTTCAACCGCTTTGCGGTCGCTGGCCTCGTGCTGCAGATGGGTATCCAGTCAATCATCAATATTGGCGTCAATCTCGAACTTTTGCCGGCCAAGGGCATGACGCTGCCGCTGATTTCCTATGGCGGCTCGTCCATGGTGGCAATCTGCGTGACGGCCGGCTTCATTCTGGCGCTGACACGCCATCGCCCGGAAAAACGTGCGCAGGACCGGAGCCTCTTCCGCGTGCCGCACGGCATGCCGGCGGAGTAAGGGTATTATGAGCAGGGGCATCGTCCTTCTTGCCGCCGGGGGCACCGGTGGCCACGTCTTTCCGGCAGAGGCGCTGGCCTTCAAGCTGAGGGAGCGTGGCTATTCCGTGCATCTCGTGACCGACAGCCGCGCCGAGCGTTATGCCGGCAAGTTTCCGGCCGACGAGATCCATGTCGTGCCGTCGGCAACGATCGGTTCCAAGAATCCTGTGGCCGTTGCTCGTTCTCTGTGGAAGCTCTGGACCGGAATGCGCAGCGCAAAGCGGCTGATCCAGCGGCTGGAACCGGTGGTCGTCGTCGGCTTCGGCGGGTATCCGACCGTGCCTCCGCTGCTTGCCGCCACGCGCCTCGGCGTGCCTTCCATGCTGCATGAGCAGAATGCCGTGATGGGGCGCGCCAACAAGGCGCTTGCGCCGCGTGTCAGGGCGATTGCCGGCGGTTTCCTGCCTGAAAGCGGCGGCACTTTTTCCGACAAGACGGTTGCGACCGGCAATCCCGTCCGGCCGGCCATCCTTGCCGCGGCCGAACAGCCTTACAAGCCTTCGCATCCGGGCGAGGATTTCAACCTCGTGGTCTTCGGCGGCAGCCAGGGCGCGCAATATTTCTCCAAGGCCATGCCGACGGCCATCAGCCTGATCGACGATGCGCTGCGCGCGCGGCTGAAGGTGACGCAGCAGGTTCGGCCTGAAGACATGGATATGGTGAGCGGCTGTGTGGCGCAGTTGCAGATGGGCGCGGATATCGCGCCGTTTTTCAACGACATGGCGGAGCGCCTTGCCAAAGCGCATCTCGTCATCTGCCGTTCCGGCGCCTCGACGGTTTCGGAAATTTCGGTGATAGGGCGTCCGGCGGTGCTGGTGCCTTATCCGCATGCGCTCGACCACGATCAGGCGGCGAATGCGGCGGCGCTCGCGGCAACCGGTGGGGCCAAGGTGATCGCACAGTCGGAGTTGTCTCCGGAGCGTATCGCCTCCATCCTGACGCATGTGATGAACGACCCGGAAAAACTTGCCAACATGGCGGCGGCCGCCAAGCTCGCAGGAAAACCGGATGCAGCAAACTTGCTTGCCGACATGGTTGAGGCTATTGCGGCCGGCAAGACAGTTGCAGAATTCAAGGGGGCACGCGCATGAAGCTGCCGAAGGCAATAGGCCTAGTCCATTTCATCGGCATTGGCGGTATCGGCATGAGCGGTATCGCAGAGGTGCTGCACAATCTCGGCCACAGGGTGCAGGGATCGGATCAGTCCGACAGCGCCAATGTCCAGCGCCTGCGTGACAAGGGCATCGAGGTCTTCGTCGGCCACAAGGCGGAAAACCTCGGCGACGCCGAAGTGGTCGTCGTCTCGACCGCGATCAAGAAGAGCAATCCGGAACTCGTCGCCGCGCGCGAGAAGTTGCTGCCGGTCGTGCGCCGTGCCGAAATGCTGGCTGAGCTGATGCGCTTCCGAAATGCGATCGCGATTGGCGGTACGCATGGCAAGACGACGACGACCTCGCTGGTCGCTACGCTTCTCGAAGCCGGCGGGCTGGATCCGACCGTCATCAACGGCGGCATCATCAATGCCTATGGCACGAATGCGCGCATGGGCGAGGGTGAGTGGATGGTGGTCGAGGCCGACGAGTCCGATGGCACCTTCCTGAAACTGCCAGCGGATGTCGCCGTTATCACCAATATCGACCCCGAGCATCTCGACCACTACGGCAATTTCGATGCCGTCCGCGCCGCCTTTCGCCAGTTCGTCGAGAACGTGCCTTTCTACGGTTTCGGCGTCATGTGTCTCGATCATCCGGAGGTTCAGGCGCTGGTCGGTCGGATCGAGGACCGCAAGGTCATTACCTACGGCGAAAACCCGCAGGCCGACGTTCGCTTCATGAACGTCCGCATTGATGGCACGCGCTCGATCTTCGATGTGGAGATCCGCCGTCGCCGCACGGGACAGGTCACCCGACTCGACAATCTCGTCATGCCGATGCCTGGCCGTCACAATATCTCGAATGCCACCGCGGCCATTGCCGTTGCCAACCGGCTTGGCATTTCCCGAGAGGATATCGCCAAGGGGCTTGCCTCCTTTGGCGGCGTGAAGCGCCGCTTCACGCTGACGGGCGAGTGGAACGGCGTGCAGATCTTCGATGACTACGGCCACCATCCGGTCGAGATCAAGGCAGTGCTGCGCGCGGCCCGCGAGGCCTGCAAGGGCCGGATCATCGCCGTGCACCAGCCGCACCGTTACACCCGCCTTTCGAGTTTGTTCGAGGAATTTGCCGCCTGCTTCAACGATGCCGACAGCATTTTCATCGCACCCGTCTATGCCGCGGGTGAGGATGCGATCGAGGGCGCGGATTCGGAATCGCTGATTTCCCGCATCAAATCGGGTGGCCATCGCGACGCGCGCTTCCTTCCTTCGGCGGAAGCTCTACCGCAGATGGTAGCAGAGATTGCAAAACCCGGAGACTTTGTAGTTTTGTTGGGTGCTGGTAGCATTACATATTGGGCAGCAGCGCTGCCGAAGCAGTTGCAAGACCTTTCAGGAAAATCCGCATGAAACAGGTTAACGGAGAAAAGCTACTTGCCTCTCTTGGAGAGGGCGTAAAGGACATTCGTGGCCGGCTGACGCCGGATGCTCCAATGGATCGCGTCACCTGGTTCCGCGCCGGTGGTCTGGCCGAGCTGATGTTCCAGCCGCATGACGAGGAAGACCTGATCGCCTTCCTGAAGATCCTGCCGGATGAAGTGCCGCTGACGGTGGTCGGTGTCGGCTCCAATATCCTGGTGCGTGACGGCGGTATCCCAGGCGTGGTGCTGCGCCTTTCGGCCAAGGGATTCGGCTTTGTCGAGCTCGCCGGTGAAAACCGCATCGTTGCCGGCGCGATCTGCCCGGACAAGCATGTGGCGGCCATGGCGATGGATAATGGCATCGGTGGTTTTGCCTTCTATTACGGCATTCCGGGCGGTATCGGCGGCGCTGCCCGCATGAATGCCGGCGCCAATGGATCCGAGACGAAGGATCGTGTCGTCGAGGTCCGTGCGATCGACCGCAAGGGCAACAAGCATGTGCTGACGAATGCCGAGATGGGCTATTCCTATCGCCATTCGGATGCTGCCGATGATCTGATCTTCACCTCGGTGCTGTTCGAAGGCTATCCGGATGATCGCGCGAAAATCCGCGCCGAAATGGATGCCGTGCGCAATCACCGCGAGACGGTGCAGCCTATTCGTGAAAAGACCGGTGGTTCGACCTTCAAGAATCCCGAGGGTCATTCGGCGTGGAAGCTGATCGACGAGGCGGACTGCCGCGGTCTCGTTATCGGCAGCGCTCAGATGTCGTCGCTTCACTGCAACTTCATGATCAACATGGGGCAGGCTACGGGCTACGATCTCGAATATCTCGGCGAAGAAGTGCGTCGGAAGGTTTTCGAAACGGCCGGCATCAAGCTCGAGTGGGAAATCAAGCGTCTCGGCCTCTTCATGCCGGGCCGCGAGGTTCGCCCCTTCCATGGCATTACATCAGAATAGGCTTCACTTCACCGCGAGCTTGAGGCCTTCACGCGGCGTGACGACGGGCGACCAGCCCAGAACGTCGCGTGCGTGGGATATGTCGACTTGCAATGAGCCGCAGAGGCGCTGAAAGACGGCTTCCTTTCCCGTAATCCTCGCTGCCATGTGCATCAGCGACGGCGGGAAGGGAAGGAGTGCTGGCTTTACGCCAAGCCCTGCGGCGATCCCTTCGATCAATCCTCGTGTCGAAAGATCCTCCCCATCTCCTGCAAGGAAGGTTTCTCCTGCAGCGGCGGGGTGCTGCATGCAGGTGATGATCAGATCGACAAGGTTTTGCACAGCGACCAGTGTGCGACGGTTCTTCAGCGACGCGAAGGGCAGCGGCAGCTTCTTGCGGACAAGGCCGACGAGCAGGGCGAAGTTACCGCGTGCACCGGGGCCGTAGACCAGCGGCGGGCGGACGATGACGACCTCCATGCCGGTGAGCGCGGCGATCTCGCGCAGGCCGATTTCGCTTTCCATTTTCGAAATGCCATAGGGATCGATGGGCTTCGGTTGGTCGTCGTGCCGGAAGGGGCGATCGTTCTCCTCACCATTGACCTTGATCGTGCTGATGAAGACGAAGCGCTTCACGCCGGCGCGGGCGGCCTGTCCGGCGAGATTGAGGGTAGAGGCAGTGTTGACGCGGCGAAAATCCGCCAATGGATCGCTCGACTTGTCGTTCATAATGTGAACGCGGGCGGCGAGATGGACGATAACGTCGATGCCTTGGAGGGCAGCGGTCCACTCGGTCGTCTCGGTGATGTCGACGGGAACATGCCTGACATCCAATGGGAAGGCAGAATTTGCGGATCGTGTCGTGGCCGTCACGTCCCAAATCCGTTCCCTGTGCAAACGCTCGACGAGAGGGGCGCCGACGAAGCCGGCAGCGCCGGTGACGAGGCATCGCATGATCTTCTCCCTGTTTGCCGATGGAGGCTCTCGCTAGCCGGAACTGCCGATCGCATCAATAAAAAAAGCCGCGACGGCGACCGTCGCGGCTTTTTGTCCAGACAGTCAGTAGCTCAGACTTCTTCGCGACCCGACAGCAGGATGCAGATCAGGGAGATCGCAGCCGAGGCGGTGAGATAGTAGCCGACGTGATTGAGGCTGTAGGTAGTCGCAAGCCAGGTGGCGATATAGGGAGCAAGCGAAGCGCCGAAGATGCCGCCGAGGTTGAAGGTCATCGAGGCGCCGGTGTAGCGCACCATGGTCGGGAAGGGGGCGGCAAGGGCCGCACCGATCGGGCCATAGGTGAAGCCCATCAGGCCGAGGCCGATGATCGAGCACAGGAAGGCGCCGGTCAGGCCAGCCGTCAAAAGGCTTGCATAGAAGAAGCCGAAGATGGCGATGGCGATCGTCGTCAGAGTCAGGATCATGCGACGCGAGTAGCGGTCAGACAGCCAGCCGGAGAGCGGGATCGTCAGGCCGAAGAAGACGACGCCGACCAGCTGGACGACCAGGAACTGCTCACGCGTGTAGCCGAGTTTCGTCGTGCCCCAGGACAGTGTGAAGACCGTCATCAGGTAGAAGAGGACGAAAGTGGCAACGGCGATGAACGTGCCGAGGATCAGGCTGCGCAGATGACCGCGGAAGACGGTCGCGATCGGAACGGCGACGCGTTCGTGTTTTTCGACAGCCTTCTGGAATTCCGGGGTTTCGGCGATCTTCAGGCGAACATAAAGGCCGACGGCGACGAGCGCGAGGCTGGCGATGAAGGGAATGCGCCAGCCATAGGCGAGGAAGTCCTCGTTGCTCATGGTTTCCGCCAGGATCAGGAAGAAGCCGGAAGAAAGAATGAAGCCGATCGGCGCGCCGAGCTGCGGGAACATGGCGTACCAGCTGCGCTTGCCGGGAGGAGCATTTTCGGTTGCGAGCAGCACGGCGCCGCCCCATTCGCCGCCGAGGCCGAGGCCCTGGCCGAAGCGGCACAGCGCAAGCAGCAGCGGCGCGGCGATGCCGATCGCATCGTAGCCGGGCAGGATACCGATCACGACGGTCGACAGGCCCATGGTCATGAGGGCCGCCACGAGTGTCGCCTTGCGGCCGACCTTGTCGCCGAAATGGCCGAAGACCACGGCGCCGAAGGGGCGGGCGAAGAAGGCGATCGAGAAGGTCACCAGCGACTGCAGGAGCGCAGAGGTCGGGTCGCTCGACGGGAAGAACAGGTGTGGGAAGACGATGACCGCTGCCGTTGCATAGACATAAAAGTCAAAGAATTCGATGGTGGTGCCGATGAGGCTCGCGATCAGAACACGAGCCGGGGAATTGACTTGCGTGCTGTTCGAAGCGGGAGTCGGCGATACGGATACCGCGTCAGACATTATTATTCCATTCAGTTTACAGATTGCCTCGGGAAGGCCCCACGGGTCTTAACGCAATTTTCATCACGCGCAACGCCAAAAGACGCAAGAATATAACGGAAATTGTACTATTTTTCCGCCGCTGCCTCCGCCGGTCAGAGCATCCCCTTTCATGCCGCGGATCTGTTTCGATCCAGGTCATTTTGCTGCTCTTGTGTTGACCTCACCGGGTTCGGGCAGGCATGCGAGCGGCGACTCGCATTAATTAATGACGGCGCCGTGTCTTGTCGGCGTTCCCGCAAGTCGACAGTTCAAACAGGACCGCCGCTTCGCTCGCCTTATTCCGGTGCGGATGAGCGCGACTCCATATGTCCTTGAAGGCATGGGTTTTTCCGGTGCTTTTTAAGCTTGCGTATCACGTGAGGCCGCGAAGCCTGCAAATGTGCAGAAGGCAAAAAAATTGCAGAGGGTAGGAGCCAACAGTTAACGAAAGTAAACGGTTCGTTAACCATAATGATGCTCTAATGCACCCAAGTCAGACAAAGGCCACGAACCGCGCAGACCAGCTCCGCGCAAGCCTTGGTCCGGCAGAGTGGAAGTTATTTTTGGGGGTGTTGATGAGTCGCGAGCACGTAGCTGTCCTGATGGGCGGATTTTCCTCGGAGAGGCCTGTCAGCCTTTCCTCGGGAAAGGCGTGCGCCGATGCTCTCGAAGGTGAAGGCTTCAAGGTGACGCGCATCGATGTCGAGCGCGACATTTCCGAGAAGCTCTCTGCCGTGAGGCCCGATGTTGTCTTCAATGCCTTGCATGGGCCGTTCGGCGAGGATGGCACCATACAGGGCATTCTCGAATATCTGCAGATCCCCTATACGCATTCGGGCGTGCTTGCCTCGGCGCTCGCAATGGACAAGAGCCGGGCAAAGCGTGTGGCGGCTGCCGCCGGTGTTCCCGTTGCCGAATCGCAGGTGCTGAACCGCTTCTCGTTTCCGTCGGAGCATCCGATGAAGGCGCCTTACGTGGTGAAGCCGGTGCGCGAGGGCTCCAGTTTCGGCGTCGTCATCGTCGGCGAGGATCAGGCGCACCCGCCTCAGGTCATCGGTTCGGCCGAGTGGCGCTATGGCGAGGAAGTCATCGTCGAGCGTTATATTCATGGTCGCGAATTGACCTGCGGCGTCATGGGCGATCAACCCATGGATGTCATCGAGGTGGTGCCGCAGGGCCACAATTTCTATGATTACGACTCCAAGTATGCGGCGGGTGGTTCAAAACATGTCTTGCCGGCTAAAATTTCACCGAAAATTTACCAAAAAATACAAACATTGGCGTTAAGGGCGCATCAAGCAATTGGTTGCCGCGGCGTCAGTCGGTCCGACTTTCGTTACGACGATCGTTTCTCCGAAGACGGCGAGCTCATCTGGCTGGAGGTTAATACCCAGCCGGGCATGACGCCAACCTCCCTTGTGCCCGAAATGGCCGGCCATGCCGGATATTCCTTTGGTGCATTTCTCCGGTGGATGGTGGAGGACGCGTCTTGTTTGCGTTGACGGTCAAAAAAATAGGACGCCCCAGCCGTCATGCCGAGCTTCCCTATGTGGAAGCCGATGACCGCCGCGTGCTGCCGCGCCCGCTGCGCCGCGTCGTTCGTTTCCTTGTAAGTCTCGGAAGTGGCCGTATCGACATCCCGGCCCATACGGGTACGGTTTCCGCGCTCGGCTTCCTGGCTGCGACTGGTCTCTACGGCATGTCGCTTGGCGGCCATACGGAAGCGGTCGCCCAGGCGACGACCAGCGCTGTCGGATTTGCCATCGAGGATGTGAAGGTTTCCGGGAATAACCAGACCTCGGAAATCGAGATTCTTCAGCTTCTCGGCCTCGATGGCGCGACATCGCTCGTCGCGCTCGATGTCGATGCTGCGCGCCAGAAGATTGCGCGCCTTCCCTGGGTCGAGAATGTCGAAGTCCGCAAGGTTTATCCGAAGACGATCGAGGTGAAGCTCTCGGAGCGCGCTGCCTACGCTATCTGGCAACACGGCCAGGAGCTTTCCCTGATCGAGAAGAGCGGCAGCGTGATCGCGCCGCTTCGTGACAATAAATTTTCTACCCTGCCGCTGGTCGTCGGCCGTGACGCTGAAACGGCCGCGGCTTCCATCGAGGACGCGTTCTCCAAGTGGCCTGATGTCAAAGCTCGCGTGAAGGCGTTCGTTTGGGTTTCCGGCCGTCGCTGGGACCTGCACATGGATAATGGCGTCGTCGTCAAGCTGCCGGAAGATGATATCGACCAGGCGCTCGCGACGCTTTCGAAATTCGACAGGGATCAGCAGCTTCTGGAGCGCGATATCGCCGCAGTCGATCTCAGGCTTCCGGATCGCACGACGATCCAGCTGACACCGGAGGCGGCAGCGCGCCGGGAGGCGGCGGTCGCAACGCGTACCAAGGAATTGAAGAAGGCGGGGCAGAATATATGAGCTTGTTCGGTTCATCCCACTTTGGATTGCCGCGCCTGAAGCCGCTTTCGTCGAAGCGGTCGCATATCGTTTCGGTCCTCGATATCGGCTCGACCAAGGTCGTCTGCATGATCGGCCGTCTGACGCCGCGCGAGGAAAGCCAGATCCTGCCGGGCCGCACGCACAATATCGAGATTATCGGTATCGGCCATCAGCGTTCGCGCGGCATCAAGACCGGCGTGATCGCCGATCTCGACGCGCTTGAAGGCGTCATTCGTCTCGCCGTCGATGCGGCCGAGCGCATGGCGGGCCTGACTGTCGAGAGCCTGATCGTCAATCTGACGGCCGGCCGTCTCGGCAGCGACATCTACACGGCCACCATCGATCTCGGCGGCCAGGAAGTCGAGCTGAACGATCTGAAGAAGGTGCTTTCGGCAGCCTGCCAGCAGTCGTTGCGTCAGGACCGCGCCGTCCTGCATTCGCTGGCCACCGGCTTCTCGCTGGATGGCGAGCGTGGCATCCGCGATCCGCTGGCGATGTACGGCGATGCGCTCGGCGTCGACATGCATGTCGTGACGGCGGAGCGCTCGGCGCTCAAAAATCTCGAGCTGAGCGTCAACAGGGCGCATCTTTCGGTGGAAGGAATCGTTGCAACACCTTATGCATCCGGTCTTGCCGCACTGGTCGACGATGAAGTCGAGCTTGGCTGTGCGGCCATCGACATGGGCGGCGGCACGACGACGATTTCGGTCTTTGCCGAAGGCAAGCTTGTCCATACCGATGCTGTCGGCCTCGGCGGTCATCATGTGACGACCGACCTCGCACGGGGCCTTTCCACACGGATCGAGGATGCTGAACGTTTGAAGGTGGTCCACGCTTCGGCGCTGACCAATTCTTCCGATGAGCGCGAGCTGATCTCCATTCCGCCGATCGGTGAGGATGACCGTGATCAGCCGACGCAGGTGCCGCGGGCTCTGGTCTCGCGCATCGTTTCGGCGCGCATCGAAGAGACGATGGAGCTCATCCGCGACCGGATCCAGCGTTCGGGCTTCAGCCCGATCGTCGGCAAGCGTGTCGTGCTGACGGGTGGAGCCAGCCAGCTGACCGGCCTTGCCGAAGTGGCGCGGCGCATTCTGGCCCGCAACGTTCGCATCGGCCGTCCGATGGGTGTCTCGGGTTTGCCGACGGCAGCCAAGGGGCCGGCCTTTTCGACGGCCGTCGGGCTGATGATCTATCCGCAGGTCGCGGACATGGAGACACATGCGTCACAGAGCAATCTGCTCATGTCGCTTGGGGGTAATAACAGCCGTATCGCCCGCATGGGCCAGTGGCTGAAGGAAAGCTTTTGAAATTGAGTGAATTGGCCGGCGTGGCGATGCGGCCAGAGAGAGAAGGAACGGGTACCATGACTATCAAGCTGCAAAAGCCTGACATCACTGAGCTGAAGCCGCGCATCACTGTATTCGGCGTCGGCGGCGGCGGCGGCAATGCCGTCAACAACATGATTTCAGCAGGCCTCCAGGGCGTCGACTTCGTCGTCGCCAACACGGATGCCCAGGCGTTGACCATGACGAAGGCCGAACGGATCATCCAACTCGGCGCCAACGTCACCGAAGGCCTCGGCGCCGGTTCGCAGCCTGAAGTCGGTCGTGCGGCTGCCGAAGAATGCATCGATGAGATCATCGACCACCTGAACGGCACGCATATGTGCTTCGTTACAGCCGGCATGGGCGGCGGCACCGGCACGGGTGCTGCTCCTGTCGTCGCGCAGGCCGCCCGCAACAAGGGCATCCTGACGGTCGGCGTCGTCACCAAGCCGTTCCACTTCGAAGGCGGACGCCGCATGCGTCTGGCCGAATCCGGTATTCAGGAACTGCAGAAGTCTGTCGATACGCTTATCGTCATTCCGAACCAGAACCTCTTCCGCATCGCCAACGACAAGACGACCTTCGCCGACGCTTTCGCCATGGCTGACCAGGTTCTCTACTCGGGCGTTGCCTGCATCACCGACCTGATGGTGAAGGAAGGTCTCATCAACCTCGACTTCGCCGACGTCCGCTCGGTCATGCGCGAAATGGGCCGCGCGATGATGGGTACCGGCGAAGCTTCCGGTTCGGGCCGCGCCATGCAGGCCGCCGAAGCGGCAATTGCCAACCCGCTGCTCGATGAAACCTCGATGAAGGGTGCGCAGGGCCTCCTGATCTCCATCACCGGCGGTCGCGACCTGACGCTCTTCGAAGTCGACGAAGCTGCGACCCGCATCCGCGAAGAAGTCGATCCGGACGCCAACATCATCCTCGGCGCAACCTTCGATGAATCGCTCGAAGGCATCATCCGCGTCTCCGTCGTCGCGACCGGCATCGACCGCGCCATGGGCGAGGGCACCGACCGCGTATTCCAGCCGACAGCAAAGCCGGTTATCCGCCCCTCCGCGGCCGTTGCTCCTGCACCGGCCGCAATTCAGCCTGCTCCGGTAATGCAGGCACCGAAGGCCGACCAGATTGCACAGACCATTCGCGAGGCTGAAGTCGCGATGGAACGCGAGCTGGAAATCCCGGCCCCGCGTGCCGCCGCTCCGGTGCAGCAGCCGGTGATGCAGGAAACCTTCCGTCCGCAGAGCAAGATCTTCGCTTCTGCGCCGGAAGCGGCCCCGGTTCTCCGTCAGGCTCCGGTCCAGCAGCAGGCTCCCGTCATGCACCAGCCGGCTCCGCAGCCGGTCATGCAGCAGCCGATGCACCAGCCAGTTCGCCATGAGCCGGTCATTCGCCAGGCTCCCGAGCAGGTTCGCATGCCGAAGGTCGAGGACTTCCCGCCGGTCGTCCAGGCTGAGATCGATCATCGCACGCAGCCTGCTGCCGCGCATGTCCAGGAAGAGCGCGGTCCGATGGGCCTGCTCAAGCGAATCACCAATTCGCTCGGCCGTCGCGAAGAGGAAGTCGCTCCGGAAATGACCTCTGCGCCGGCTGCTTCTTCGCAGCAGCGCCGTCCGCTGTCGCCGGAAGCAAGCCTCTACGCACCGCGTCGCGGCAACCTTGACGACCAGGGCCGTGCGGTTCCGCAGGCCCGCATGATGCAGGAAGACGACCAGCTGGAAATCCCGGCCTTCCTGCGCCGCCAGTCGAACTGAGAAAGCACTTCTCCACAGAAAACGCCCGGGACCGAAACCCCGGGCGTTTGCATTTCTACATGCTTGAATTCTAAATGCTTTTGCCGCTACGGATTTCGTAACAAATCGAAACGAACAGTGATTTGGATTGCAGCGCCGGTCCACGTAAGTATGAGGCAAGCGAACTGCTCCAAGAGTCCGCTTCGAGCGCTGCGGGCAGTATAGAAGAAAGATCCGACCGGTTGGCAACGACGGGTATGGAAGAATAAGGGCATAATTTTATGGGACTTGGCTTGCTGGGCTTTCAGACGACGGTATCGCGTCCGGTGACACTTTCGGGCATCGGCGTGCATTCGGGTGCTGATGTTTCGATCACCTTCAATCCGGCCGAAGCCGGCACCGGCGTCGTTTTCCAGCGCGTGCATGAAAATGGCGATGTCACTGAACTGAAGGCTGTTTCCTCGCAGGTCGGCAATACTGATCTCTGCACCGTTCTCGGCTTCTCGCCTGCTCATTCCGTCGCGACGATCGAACATGTCATGGCGGCCGTTTACGCTCTCGGCCTCGACAATGTCGTCATTGAAGTCAGCGGCGCCGAAATGCCGATCATGGACGGCAGCTCGGTTCCCTTCGTCGAAGCCATCGAACAGGTCGGTCTCGTTTCTCTCGGCGTCAAGCGCCGCTACATCCGCATCACCAAGCCGGTTCGTATCGAGCATGGCGGTTCCTGGAGCGAGTTCCGTCCCTATGACGGCACGCGCTTCGAAGTCGAGATCGATTTTGAATGCCCGCTGATCGGCCGGCAGAAGTGGGAAGGCGATCTCACTGCTTCCGTCTTCAAGACCGAATTGTCGCGCGCGCGCACCTTCGGCTTCATGCGTGATGTCGAGCGTCTCTGGGCTTCGGGCCATGCTCTCGGCTCCTCGCTCGAAAACTCTGTCGTCATTTCCGACGACAACACCGTCATCAATGTCGAAGGCCTGCGCTACGCCAAGGACGAGTTCGTGCGTCACAAGACGCTCGATGCCGTTGGCGATCTGGCACTTGCCGGCGCACAGTTTATCGGCTGCTACCGTTCCTATCGTGGCGGCCACAAGATGAACGCCAACGCTCTCAAGGCTCTGCTCAGCGATCCCTCGGCCTATGAAGTGGTCGAGACATCGACGCCGCGCCAGCGCGTTGCCGTTCGCGAATTCATTGCAGTCAGCGCTCCGGAATTCGCCCCCTGGTCGGCATGACCTCCAGTATACCAATTAAGGCCAGGGCCGCCTCCTAACGGGGGCGGTTTTTTTGTGGGGAAGGGCGGACAGCGCGTCGATAGATGTTTCGCGGCATATATTTAGCCGCTCCTCATGTGAATGGCGGTGAAAAGCCCGACATTCTCGGCAATGCTGCCACAAAAATGCGTTAATGCGTGATCATTGCGTTGCTCTCGATAGGTATTTGTGGCTAGAAACGCCAGCTAGGCGTGGCTGCTGTGGAGTGGACGGCGGCGGTGGGATTCTTTCGAATGGCTTATGCAAGGTCTGACATGATGATGAAGACAGCGCGTGCTTTGCTCGCATCCTTGATGGTGCTGAGCGCAGGTGCCTTGATTTCCGGCTGCCAGTCGGACCCTGATATCGACATCACCAAGCTCGGCCTCGAAACCGATCCGCCGGACGTGCTCTACACGCAGGGCCTCGCCAACATGAAGGCCGGCAACATGGCCGAGGCGGCGCGCAAGTTCGACGCGATCGATGCGCAGAATCCCTTCTCCGAATGGGCGCGCAAGGCACTTGTCATGAGCACCTTCGTCAAGTACCGCCAGGGCCGCTTCGACGATGCGCTGGCATCGGGCAACAAGTATATGGCGCAATATCCGAAGTCCAAGGATGCCGCTTACGTCCAGTATCTGGTGGGCCTGACCTATTCCAAGCAGATCGTCGACGTGACGCAGGACCAGCGCGCCTCGCAGAAGACGATCGAGGCGATGCAGGCCGTCGTCGACAATTATCCTGACTCCGAATATGTCGACGATGCGCAGGCCAAGATGCGCTTTGCGCGCGATCAGCTCGCCGGCAAGGAGATGCAGGTCGGCCGCTACTACATGGAACGCAAGGAATATCTCGCCGCGATCTCGCGCTTCCGCATCGTCGTCGAGAAGTATCCGAACACGAATCAGGTCGAGGAGGCGCTCGCCCGTCTCGTCGAAGCCTATTACGCGATGGGTGTCGTCGAGGAGGCGCAGACCGCTGCTGCCGTTCTCGGTCACAATTATCCCGATAGCCAGTGGTATGCTGATTCTTACAAGCTGCTGCAGTCGGGTGGCGCGGAGCCGCGTGAAAACAAGGGTTCGTGGATCGCGGCAGCGGGCAAGAAACTCCTTCTCGGTTCCTGAGGCCAATGCTGATCCAGCTTTCGATCCGCGATATCGTTCTGATCGAGCGGCTGGATCTTGCCTTCGAGACCGGCCTCTCCGTGCTGACGGGTGAGACGGGCGCGGGCAAATCCATCCTGCTTGACAGTCTGTCGCTGGCCCTTGGCGGGCGCGGCGATGGCGGTCTTGTGCGCCACGGCGAGGACAAGGGGCAGGTGACCGCTGTCTTCGATGTCGGCATGGATCACGGCGCCCGCAAGCTCCTGCGCGAAAACGGCATCGATGACGAAGGCGACCTGATCTTTCGCCGCCAGCAATCCTCCGACGGGCGCACCAAGGCCTATGTGAACGATCAGCCGATCAGCGTTCAGCTGATGCGTCAGGCTGGCCAGATGCTGGTCGAGATCCACGGCCAGCACGATGACCGCGCGCTTGTCGATACAAATGCACACAGGACGTTGCTGGACGCCTTTGCGGGCATCAGCGATGACGTGCAGGGTGTCGGGGCGCTTTACCGCCAGTGGCGCGATACCGAGCGCACGCTGAAGAAACACCGCGAAAAGGTTGAAGCCGCTGCCCGCGAGGCGGATTATCTGCGCTCCTCCGTCGAGGAGCTTGAAAAGCTGTCACCGCGCGACGGGGAAGAAGACGAGCTTGCCGATCGCCGCCAGAAGATGATGAAGGCAGAGCGCATTGCCGGCGATATTGCCGAGGCTTCCGAATTCCTCAACGGCAATGCCTCTCCCGTGCCCCATATCGCCTCGCTGGTGCGCCGTCTCGAGCGCAAGAGCCACGAGGCGCCGGGATTGCTGGAAGACACCGTAGCGCTGCTCGATGCGGCGCTGGACCAGCTTTCCAACGCGCAGATGGAAGTCGAGGCGGCACTGCGCAAGACGGAATATGATCCGAAGGAACTGGAGCGTGTCGAGGAGCGGCTGTTTGCGCTGCGCGCTGCCTCTCGCAAATATTCCGTTCCGGTCACCGAGCTTCCTGCTCTTGCCGTGCGCATGATCAACGATCTTGCCGATCTCGATGCCGGCGAAGAGCGGCTGTCGAAGCTCGATGCGGAGGTGGGGGTCGCCAAGGCGAATTACGATACGGCTGCCCGCTCGCTTTCGGAGAAGCGTCATCATGCCGGCGATGCGCTGGCGCAGGCCGTCATGGCCGAGCTGCCGGCACTGAAGCTCGAGCGCGCCCGCTTCATGGTGGAGATCACCACCGATGGAGGGGAGGCGACGGCCGAGGGCATCGATGTCGTCGAATTCCATGTCCAGACCAATCCCGGCACGCGTCCCGGCTCGATCATGAAGGTCGCTTCGGGCGGCGAACTTTCGCGCTTCCTGCTGGCGCTCAAGGTGGCGCTTGCCGATCGCGGTTCGGCGCCGACCCTCGTCTTTGATGAAATCGACACCGGTGTGGGGGGCGCGGTGGCGGATGCGATTGGACAGCGGCTGAAGCGGCTTTCCGAAAAGGTGCAGGTTCTTTCCGTCACTCATGCGCCGCAGGTAGCGGCCCGTGCGGCCACGCATCTTCTGATCTCCAAGGGACCATCAGGCGAGGGGGCCGACAAGATCGCCACGCGCGTCGCCACCATGGCGCAAAAGGACCGCACGGAAGAGATCGCCCGCATGCTTGCCGGTGCCTCCGTGACGGAAGAGGCGAGGGCTGCTGCTGCCCGATTGCTGGCAGGCAACGGCTAGATTTCCCCATCGGTGACAAGCGCAAGGCGTTGCGCTATCTGACCTCAGCTACCGGTGAGGTCTATCCATGCGGCTTTTCCATTTCAGCGACGATCCCACGATCGATGTTTTCGAGCCGCGTCCGGTTCGCATTTCGTCCGACCGGCCGCCGGGCCGGGCGTGGCTGAACGGGCCGCTCGTCTGGGCGATCGATGAAGTCCACGACTTCATGTATCTCTTCCCGCGTGATTGCCCGCGCATCCTTGTTTGGGCAAAGCCGGAGACATCGCAGGAGGATCGCCGCCTGCTCGGGAACTGGCGGGGTGCCGCCTATGTCGAGCGAGGCTGGCTGGAGCGACTGCAGGCCGGGACCATCCATCGCTACGAGATGCCGACGGAGAGTTTCGAGGATCTGGAGGACGCGGGAATGTGGGTATCGCGGAGGAATGTCGTGCCGCTCGCGCTCACGGCCCATTCCGGGCTCGATCAGGAATTTGCACCGCGCGGTATCGAGCTTAAGGTGGTCGACAGTCTTCTGCCGATGAAGGCCTTGCAGCATACGACATTACATGTGAGCGCCATCAGACTCCGCAACGCCCGGCCGTAAATTCCAAACCTCGGTACTATTTCAATCGCCGAATTTTGCTCTAAAACCATTGCAGATTCTCTGGAGTGAAGCTGCATGTCGACCGAATCTGTCGCTGTTGAGGACTTGACGCTTGAAGACGCCGCCGCCGAACTGGAGCGGCTTGCCAAGGAGATTGCGCGCAATGACGCGCTCTATCACGGCAAGGATCAGCCGGAGATTTCGGATGCGGATTACGACGCGCTGAAGCGCCGCAACGATGCGATCGAGGCGCGCTTTCCGGAGCTCATCCGCGAGGACAGTCCGTCGCGCCGCGTGGGGGCCGAACCGTCCAACACCTTTGCGCCCGTCGTTCATTCCCGGCCGATGCTGTCGCTCGACAACACCTTTTCACAGGAGGATGTGCGCGACTTCGTTGCCAGTGTCTATCGCTTCCTCGGCCGCCTGCCGGACAATTCCATCGCCTTCACGGCCGAACCGAAGATCGACGGGCTTTCCATGTCGATCCGCTACGAGAACGGCAAGCTGGTGACGGGCGCGACCCGCGGCGACGGCACGACCGGCGAGAATGTCACGGCCAATATCCGCACCATCAAGGAAATTCCGAACGAACTGCCGAAGGGCGTTCCCTCCGTCGTGGAAGTGCGCGGCGAGGTCTACATGGCCAAGAGCGATTTCATGGCGCTCAATGCGCAGATGGAAGCCGAAGGCAAGCAGACCTATGTCAATCCGCGCAATACGGCTGCAGGCTCCCTGCGCCAGCTCGATGCGAAGGTGACGGCGAGCCGTAAGCTGAGGTTCTTCGCCTATGCATGGGGCGAGATGTCGGAGATGCCCGCGGATACGCAGCTGGGCATGGTCGAGAAGTTCAGGGAGTGGGGTTTCCCCGTGAATCCGCTGATGAAGCGGCTGAGCTCGGTGGACGATATCCTCGCCCACTATGCCGAGATCGGCCTCGAACGGCCGGAGCTCGATTACGATATCGACGGCGTCGTCTACAAGGTCGACAGCCTCGAGTTGCAGCAGCGCCTCGGTTTCCGCTCGCGCAGCCCGCGCTGGGCGACGGCGCATAAATTCCCGGCCGAACAAGCCTTCACCGTCGTCGAAAATATCGACATCCAGGTCGGCCGCACCGGTGCACTGACGCCGGTCGCGCGGCTGACGCCGATTACCGTCGGCGGCGTGGTCGTCACCAATGCGACCCTGCACAACGAAGACTATATCAAAGGCATCGGCAATAGCGGCGAGCGCATCCGCGAGGAGGAGCACGATATCCGCATCGGCGATACCGTCATCGTGCAGCGTGCCGGCGACGTGATCCCGCAGGTGCTCGACGTCGTCATGGAAAAGCGGCCGGCGGACGCCACGCCCTACCAGTTTCCGAAGGTGTGCCCGGTCTGTGGTTCGCACGCGGTGCGTGAGCGGCACGAGAAGACAGGCAAGCTCGATTCCGTCACCCGGTGCACGGGCGGTTTCATCTGCCGGGCACAGGCGACAGAAGAGCTGAAGCACTTCGTCTCGCGCAATGCCTTCGATATCGAGGGGCTCGGCTCCAAGCAGATCGACTTCTTCTTCGAGAGCGACGATGCTGCGCTGCAGATCCGCACCGCGCCTGATATCTTCACGCTGGAGAAGCGCCAGCAGCAGTCGATCACCAAGCTGGAGAATATCGACGGCTTCGGCAAGGTCAGCGTCGGCAAGCTCTATGCGGCGATCAACGACCGGCGCAGCATTGCCCTTCATCGCTTCATCTACGCGCTCGGCATCCGCCATGTGGGCGAGACGACGGCAAAGCTGCTCGCGCGCTCCTACAACAGCTATGAGGCCTTTGCGACGGCCATGAAGGAGGCGGCAACGCTTTCCGGCGATGCCTGGAATGACCTCAACGCCATCGAAGGCATCGGGGAGGTGGTGGCGCGCGCCATTGTCGAATTCTACAAGGAGCCGCGCAATATCGAGGTGATCGGCCGCCTGCTCGACGAGGTGACGCCACAGGAGGCCGAACAGCCGGTGACCACCGGGAGCCCGGTCATCGGCAAGACCGTCGTCTTCACCGGTTCGCTGGAGAAATTCACCCGCGAAGAGGCGAAGGCCAGGGCTGAAAGCCTTGGTGCCAAGGTTGCAGGCTCCGTCTCCAAGAAGACCGATATCGTTGTAGCCGGCCCCGGCGCCGGCTCCAAGCTCGAGAAGGCCCGTGAACTCGGCGTCCAGACGATGGACGAGGATGAGTGGCTGGCGTTGATCGGCGGGTAAGGAAGCTCTGTGCCAGACACCGCGTTTCTGTTTTTGGCGCGCCCGCTTCCTGCTCGGTGTCATCCTCGGCCTTGCGCCGAGGATCTGCGACACGAACCCGAGCATGACGTGCGAGCGGTTCACGCCCTCAGCCGCGCCATCGTATAGGCATCGACATATTGCCCGTCGCGATAGCCGAAGGAGCGGAGCAGGCCCTCTTTCTCGAAGCCGAATTTCTCGTAAAGGCGGATGGCTGTCTCGTTATCCGTATAGACGGTCAATTCCACCCGCTTGATGTCGTGCCAGTTGTCGGCGGCGTCGAGCATGGCGGCCATCAGGAAGGTTCCGATGCCGCGACCGGTGAAATCATCGTGTACGCCCATGCCGAGACTGGCGGCGTGCTGGCGCCGTCCTTCAAAGCGATTCATGCCGCCGTTGGCGACGAGCTTGCCATCGAGTTCGACGACGAGGTTGAGTGCGCCGGGTGAGGGGTTCTCCATGCGCTTGCGCACTGCGTCGATGCCTTGAAAAGGCGGGCGCAGCGTGCCGGCGCGGTAGCCCGGCAGGTTTATCAGTTCGGTGACGGCTTCGGCATCGCTCACGCGCAGGGCACGAACGCTGAGACCCTTCAGAGAAGGCTTTTCGGGCGGGGTATCCTGATTGACTGACATCATGCTCTCCTTGGGCTTGAAAAGGAGGAGAGCGGAGTTTCAGAAAACCCTGCTCGCCTCGGCAGGGTTCTCGGGGATGATCAGACGGCTAGTGACGCACCATCTCTCCCGCGCACCCTGCAAGGGTCGTGGCGATAAGATGCATATTGTGGGTCACGGAGTTGATCATGAGCGGAAGTTTCGCCATTTGCGTGCAGATGTCAACAGGTCAAAATTTGCCTTCGGATGCGGCAGTCTTTATTCCGGTAGGACAGACGATTCGGATGTTTGCCCGTGAAGACCATCGCCATCGATTTCGAGACAGCCAACGAACAGCGCGGCAGTGCCTGCTCGGTCGGCCTTGCCTGGATCGAGGACGGGCAGGTGACGCGGGTCGAGGAGCGGCTGATCCGACCGCGGGACATGCGCTTTTCCGGCATGAATATCGCCATCCACGGCATTCGCCCCGAACATGTCGAAGATGCACCCGAGTTTCCCGAGGTGATGGACGAATTCCATGAGGATTTCCGGGGTGCGACGATGATCGCCCACAATGCCGCCTTCGATTTCAGCGTGTGGCGGGCGAGCCTCGACCTTTACCGGCAGTCCTATCCGGAGCTCACCTATCTCTGCAGCCTGAAGATGGCGCAGCGCATCTGGCCGCATTTCCTGTCGCATCGGCTGAACCTGATTGCCGAACATCTCGGTCTGCGCTTCGTGCACCATAATGCAGCCGAGGATGCCGCCGTCTGCGCGGCAGCGGCAATCGAGATGGCGAGGGCTGTCAAGGCTGCGACGGTTGCCGCCATCCCCGCTGCAATCGGCATGAAACCCGGCCGGCTGACCTCTGCCGGCTATGAGCCCTGCACCTGCCGCAAGGCGTGATTTTTGCTTTCCTGCAGAGGCTCGGGCGCTTTCTTGCAAAGGGTCCGTCCATTCTTATCTTAGCTTCCGGATCAACACGGGAGTTGCCATGTCCGCTTTGCGCAATCTTTTCCTCTCTGCAGCGTTCCTGACCATTTCTGCAGGCGCGACTTCTGCGGAAGTCGTCGGCAAGGTCGGGGTCGACTGGATCGGAAACGACATCATCATCGAGGCGGTTTCCGACCCTGAGGTGAAGGGGGTGACCTGCCATGTCACCTATTTCGACCGCAGCCTGATCGACCGGTTCAAGAACGGCAACTGGTTCGAAGACCCGTCAAACAATTCCATCGCCTGCCGCCAGACCGGGCCGATCGAGATCGGCAATATCGATATGTCCAAGGATGGCAGCGAGGTGTTTCGTCAGGGCATGTCGCTGATCTGGAAGACGCTTGCCGTCAACAGGATCTATGACAAGACAAACAACACGCTGATCTATCTCGCCCATTCGCGGCAGGTAACGGACGGTTCGGCGAAGATGTCGATTTCGACGATCCCGCTCTATGGGCAGGATGTGGTTTGGAAGAATGGCAAGCCTTGAGGGTCTAAGACGGTGTTTGGTCGCTTTAAGCCTTGAGGTTTCCGCAAGATGCCTTCAGGTACGGCTGAAACGCAATTGACGCCTAGCGATCAATTCAGGCGGTAGGAAATGTATGTTTAGACCAACAATGGTAACGATCTGCGAGCCTAAGCGACTGCTGGTCGAACTGGGAAAAGACCTGCGATCAGAGGCCTTAGTCGATCTCGGTTTCAAGAAGATTGACACCTACGAGAATGTCTATGCATTCCGCTCTGAAGAGCCTGAGAAGATTCACCTAATGTGTGAAACTCTGCGTGATATGAGCCTTCCTTATGCCACCCATCGACATGGAGGTGCAGATATCCATCTCGAGTGGTTTCGCGACAGAGGCTACGTCCACGGAAAATTTAAACGGATAAACTTTTTCGGCAACGACTTCGATGATGATGCGCCGTTCACCATTGAGGAATTTTGAACGAGAACGCCTGAGCCACCTGAGCGCAGGCTCGATATCCGGATGCGTCAGGAATTGGTGTCTGTCCTAACCAAAAAGGCCCGGACAAGCCGGGCCTTTGCATTCGAGATATCGAAGCGTATCAGGCAGCTTCGCGCGCCAGTTCGTCGGCAATGACCGTGTCGAGGTTGAGGAAGCAGACCATGGTCTTTTCCAGCGCGACGATGCCGCGGCAGAAGGCGCGCTGTGCCTCGGGGATGATTTCCGGCGCCGGCTGAAGGTCTTCGCTCTTGATGGTCATCATGTCGGAGACCTGTTCGACCAGCAGGCCGACCAGCTTGCCGGCGATATCGGTTACGATGATGGCGGAGCGCTCGGATGGTTCCGTCATCTTCATGCCGAGGCGGCAGGCCATGTCGATGACCGGGATCACGGCGCCGCGAAGGTTGATCAGTCCGAGGACGTAGGGCGGGGTGTGCGGCATCGGGGTCACCGGCGCCCAGCCGCGGATTTCGCGGATGGCCATGATGTCGATGCAGAATTCCTGATCGCCGAGGTGGAACGAAACGATTTCCAGATAGGCGCCCGACTGCTTGATGGCGTTGTTGTTGCTCATGATCAGAATTCTTCCCAGTTGTCTCCGGCCGGAGAGGAGGCGAGTTTCTTGGCGGCGGAGCCGCCCGTGAAGGCGCCCGCGACCTTGCCAATCAGGCTCCGTGCGGGTGAGGTTTTCGGATGCGAGGCTGCGGAGGCTTCTCGCGGCGTTTGACGGGCGTTCATGCCCTCGCCGATATTGAACTGCCGTACCAGTTGCGTCAGGTTTTCCGCATCGGTTGCGAGAGTGTGGCTGGCGGCGTTCGTTTCTTCCACCATGGCCGCATTCTTCTGCGTCGCCTGATCCATCTGGCTGATGGCTGTATTGATCTCGTTCAGTCCGACTGATTGTTCGCGCGCAGAGGTTACGATTGATTTAACATGACCGTCGATACGCAGAACATCTTCGCCGATCTGGCGCAGAGCCTCGCCGGCAGCCGTCACCAGTTCGCCACCGGTTTTGACCTCGGCGCCGGATTTGCTGATCAAGGCCTTGATATCCTTGGCTGCTCCGGCCGCGCGACCGGCCAGTTCGCGCACTTCCTGGGCGACGACCGCAAAACCCTTGCCGGCTTCACCCGCACGTGCGGCCTCGACGCCGGCGTTGAGTGCCAGCAGGTTCGTCTGGAAAGCGATCTCGTCGATGACGTTGATGATGGTGCCGATCTCGCGGGAAGCACCTTCGATTCGCTCCATCGCGGCCATGGCATCGCCGACGATGGCATCGGATTTCTCGGTATTCTGGCGGGTATGGGCAACCATGTTGCCGACTTCTTCGGCACGGCTTGTGGCGTTGCGCACGGTGGCGGTGATCTCGTCCAGCGCCGCTGAGGTTTCTTCCAGCGAGGCGGCCTGCTGCTCCGTGCGCTTGGCGAGATCATCGGCGGCGGCGCGCATCTGATGGCTGTTGGCCTGGATCGAGGTGCTGTTCAGGGCAATGTCGCTCATCGCCCTGCGCAGGCGCGCGGCCGTCTGGTTGAAGTCCTGACGCAGCCTTTCCAGCTCCTCGCGGAAGGGTTGATCGATGCTTGCGGTCAGGTCGCCGTTGGCAAGGCGGGTCAGGCCTTGTCCGAGAGCGGTGACAGCGTTGTTCAGCGCTTCCGTATCGGCAAGCTTGGCAGTTTCGCGCTCGCGGCGTTCGGCATCGCTGCGCTTGCGGTCGGTCTCGGTGCGGGCTTCCAGATCGATCTTTTCGATGGCCGCAAGGCGGAAGCTTTCGGCAGCGCGGGCCATTTCGCCGATCTCGTCGCCACGCTCCTTGCCGGCGACATTGGTTGTCAGGTCGCCGTTCATGATGCGCAGCATGCTTTCCCGCACGGCAGCAATGCCACGGCTGATGGAGCCGCCATGGATGTATTGCAGGGCGGCCATGGTGAGGATGGCGATCAGGCCGAGCGCGATCTGGATGATCAGCGAGCTGTGGGAGGTGTCGTTGGCGCTTTCGATGCGATTGCGGGCAATAGCGGTGCCGTCATTGGCCAGTTTGTCGAGCGTGGCGGTGAGCTTGTCGCCGGCGGTGTCGATCCGGTCGTCGATCTTGTCGAATTCTTCATCGGCGGCGCCCTGTTCGACGAGCGCCTTGAGATCCACCTGTATGGCCTGGCGGAGCGCGTCGACATCGGCATCGTAGCTCTTCAGGAGGTCGCCGGCTTTCAGCTCCTCGGCGAGCGCGCCAATTCCCTTCGAGCCGCTGGACAGGGTCGCGAGCGAGTCGGTAATGAGCTTCAGGCGGCCCGGCTGGATGGTCTTCTCGTCCTTGTCGACGATCATGTCCATGGCGGTCAGGACCAGCGTCAGATTGGCAACGCGCATGTCGTTGACGGTGTCGATACTCTGCTGGATTTCGTCCGTGCGGCGCAGGCCGGCGTCGACCTGCGTATTCTCGTACCAGCCGATAGCGATCATCGAGCCGAAGCCGATGAAAGCGGCCCCGCCGAGCGTCCAGAGCCGCTGGCCGACCGAAAGGCTTCTGCGAACCGTCGAATTTGTCATAAAGCCACCCTCCGCCTCAGGCGGTTTTCAGTTCCCTCGATTTTTATGCTGATCCGGTCCGTGTTCCGGCCGACATCATGTCGGAACAGCGACGAAGCGCTGTGTGCATTACTAAATATAGATATGCGCTATTAAGCCTTTCCTAACGATGTATTTCTTGGGGTTGCTTTGAGGCCTTCGCGGCAAGCCTTTAGAAAGGCGTGATAATTCGTCTTTGTACGACTTTTTCGCGGGGCAGCTGCCCGCATTTGGCAATCATCAAGGTGGGGCAATTAATCACGGGTGAGAAAACGCATTCTTGAATTGCGTGGCTGCGATCGCGACTATAATCACACGGGCGGGACGGATGGGGCATCCGCACTTTTGTTTTTAGGCAATTCCGGACGCAAAACCGCTGCGCACTTTTGCTGGAGTTGCTAGTAAGGAAAGTATCATGAAGAATTTCCGTATCGCCGTCTGGATCGCCGTGCTTGCGCTTGCGGGCGTGCTCGGCTGGTTCACGCTGGATCAAAGCCGGACGAGGGAGGTGGTGGCCGAGGGCCCGTTCGGCGTGCCGTTCACGCTGGTATCGCAGAGCGGCCAGCCGATTACGGAGAAGGCACTGCGCGGCAAGCCTACCGCCCTGTTCTTCGGCTTCACGCATTGCCCCGAAGTGTGCCCGACGACGCTCTTCGAGCTCAACGGCTGGATGGAGAAGGTCGATCCGCAGGGTAACAAGCTGCAGGCCTATTTCGTGACCGTCGATCCCGAGCGCGATACGCCGGAGATCATGAACCAGTATGTCTCCAACGTTTCCAAGCGCATCACCGGCATTTCCGGCTCGCCGGAGAAGGTCGCCGACGTCATCAAGGGCTTCCGCGTCTATGCCAAGAAGGTGCCGGTGGACGAGAACAATCCTGATGGAGACTACACGATGGACCACACGGCCTCGGTCTTCCTGCTGGATTCAGCCGGGCGTTTTTCGGGAACGATCTCCTATGGCGAAAACCCGGATACGGCGATAAAGAAGCTGGAGAATCTCGTCGCCAAGGGATGATCGGCAGCTTGAAGCATCGCGCCGGTCGCGAGCGACGCAACCGGAAAGATTGCCTATCGTGAGTGAAATCCGCCTTTACGTGTCGACAAGTGAAAAGCAGGCCGAAGAGATCCTCGACCTTCTGAGCGAGGTCTTCGGCGAAGAAGATTTCGCCATCGGCACCACCGAGATCGACGAAAAGAAAGATATCTGGGAAGCCTCCGTCTACATGATGGCGGAGGACGAGGCGGATGTGCGCAGTCGCATTGAGGAGGCGCTGGGGACGGCATTTCCCCATGCCGTGCTGTCGCGTGAGGTCATTCCGGATGTAGACTGGGTCGTCAAATCTCTGGAGGGGCTGAAGCCCGTCAGGGCAGGGCGCTTCCTCGTGCATGGCTCGCATGACCGGGACAAGGTGCGATCAGGCGATATCGCCATCGAGATCGATGCCGGCCAGGCGTTCGGCACGGGTCATCACGGCACGACCGCCGGCTGCCTGGAAGTGATCGACCGGGTTGTCAGGGCCCGGAAGGTGCGCAATGCCCTCGATCTCGGGACCGGCAGCGGCGTTCTGGCGATTGCCGTGCGCAAGCTCAAGGATATTCCGGTGCTGGCAACGGATATCGATCCGATCGCTGTTGGTGTCGCGGCCGAGAATGTTCGCCGCAATGGCATTGCCAGCGGCATCCGCACGGTGACGGCGCCCGGCTTCCATTCGACGGCTTTTTCGGAAAACGGGCCCTTCGATCTCATCATCGCCAATATTCTGGCGCGGCCGCTGATCAAGATGGCGCCGCAGCTCGTCGCCAACCTGGCGCCGGGCGGATCGGTCGTCCTGTCCGGCATTCTCGCCAGTCAGCGCTGGAAGGTGCTGGCCGCCTATAATGGCGCGAGGCTGCGGCATGTGCGCACCATCTGGCGCAATGGCTGGGTGACGATCCATCTGGATCGTCCCTGACGCGTCCGCGAGGGTTTGTTTTCCGGAAAGAGAGACAAGAAAAAAGGCGGTGCCAGTGGCACCGCCTTGGACCGGCATTTAAATCCGGTCTTGCCCGCGAGCTCGAAGGAGGAGGATGCTCAAGCGGGCACTACTGCATTCCGATAGGCCCGTCCGGTGGAGGGGAGGAGGATCGGAAAGGCTTTAAGCTCAGAATGCGTAGCTCGGTGCGCCCTTGTGGCGCGTAGAACGCTGGCCTGCTGCGAGCACCTTGAGGCTGTCCTCATGCTGCGGGCGGCGGGCGCCGATGATATGACGCACAGTCTGGCGTTCGCCAGCCTGTACCGGGCTGCTGTAAGCGAAGCGCGAGAGAGAGGCGGTCATTTCAAAAAATCCTTTGTTTGTGGTTCGTCGTGAACCGTTCGATGCGCCCTATGTAGCTATTCCGGCATGCGGTGGTAGAGGGTTTGTTTCATTGCAGCCATGCGTGCAATGCATGAAGCGTGCCAGTTTCCCACATCGAGACACATTTCTGCCAAATTATTGGGCGGCCGAGCCTTTCCGGGTGCTTCGCGTCGCTTTTTCTCCCCAATGACTGAAATTTCGCTAACATGGCCGCTATCCCATTAACCGGATTCGTTTCATTCATTCGGGTTTCCAGCATGTTTCAGTCTTTCGAAGTCACCTCCACGCCACAGTTCGGCAGGGAACGGGTTTCCGCACTGCGCGCCGGTTTCGACGCGCTTGGCATCGATGCCTTCCTCGTGCCGCGCGCCGATGAGTTCAATGGCGAATATGTGCCTGCCTGTGCGGAACGGCTCTCCTGGCTCACGGGCTTTACCGGCTCGGCGGGCATTGCGCTGATCACCCGCACGGAAGCGATCGTCTATGTCGACGGCCGCTACGTGACGCAGCTTGCGGAGCAGGTGGACGGCTCGGTCTTTACCGGCGGCGATCTCGTCAACGAGCCGCCGCATGTTTGGCTTCCGGCGCATGGCAAAAAGGGGCTGAAGCTCGGCATCGATCCATGGCTGCATTCGGGTGCGGACGTTCGCAAGCTCGAAAAGGCACTGTCGGAGATCGGCGGCGCACTGGTGTTCCTGCCGCATAATCCGCTCGACAAGCTGTGGGCCGACCGGCCTGCGGAGCCGCTCGGGGCGGTCACCATCCAGAACGTCGCCCAGGCCGGTGTCCTTGCAAAAGACAAGATCGCAACGATCGCCGCCGATCTCGGCAAGAAGAACCTCAAGGCGGTGCTGATTGCCGATCCCTCCTCCATTGCCTGGATCTTCAATATTCGTGGCGCCGACGTGCCGCATACGCCGCATCCGCTGGCGCGCGCCATCATCCATGCCGACGGCAAGGCCGAGATCTTCCTCGACAAGCGCAAGACCGGTATCGAGCCGGAAGCCTATCTGGCGCAGATCGCCACCCAGCTTGCGCCTTCGCTGCTTGATGAGAAGCTTGCTGCGGTCGCCAAGGAAGGCGGGCGTATCCTCATCGATCCCGATATCGCTTCCTACGCGCTTGCCGAGATCATCCGCAAGGCGGGCGGCGAGGTGGTCGAGGGGACCGATCCGGCGAAGCTGCCGCGGGCGGTGAAGAACGGTACCGAGATCAACGGGTCGGCCGCAGCCCATCTGCAGGACGGTGCCGCCATGGTGGAATTCCTCTACTGGCTGTCGCAGAGCAAACCCGGCACGATCACCGAAATCGGTGCTGCCGAGCGGCTGGAGGCGGCTCGCGCCCGCATGGGTCAGAGCATGCAGAATCCGCTGAAGGATATTTCCTTCGACACGATCTCGGGTGCCGGCGAACATGCGGCTATCATGCATTACCGGGTGACGACCGCGACCGACCGTCATATCCAGCCTGGCGAGCTCTTCCTGATCGATTCCGGCGCGCAATATATCAACGGCACGACCGATATCACCCGCACGGTCGGCATCGGTACGGTCAGCGAGGAGCACAAGCGCTTCTTCACGCTGGTGCTGAAGGGCATGATCCAGATCAGCACGGCGCGTTTCCCGAAGGGCACCCGCGGCTGCGATCTCGATCCGCTGGCGCGCATCGCGCTATGGCGGGCAGGGGCTGATTTCGCGCATGGCACCGGCCATGGCGTGGGCTCCTATCTCTCGGTTCACGAGGGGCCGCAGCGCATTTCGCGGCTTTCGACGCAGGAACTGCTGCCGGGCATGATCCTGTCAAACGAGCCGGGTTATTACCGGCCGGGCCATTTCGGCATCCGCATCGAGAACCTGATCTATGTGCGGGAGGCGGAAGCCGTCGAGGGCGGCGACATGCCGATGCTCGGCTTCGAAACGCTGACCTTCTGCCCGATCGACCGCAGCATCGTCATTCCTGAATTGCTGACGCATGACGAGCTGCACTGGTTCAATGACTATCACCATCGCACGCGCGAAGCGCTGATGCCGCTGATCCACGACCATGACGTCAAGGCATGGCTGGAAAATGCGACGCTGCCGCTGGAATACTGAGCCTGAGGTTTAAAGACCGATCGTGTGCCGCCAGGTCATGACGATGATCCAGGCGGCCACGAGCATCCAGGTATGCGAGAAGCGCAGGCCGATGACGAGGGCGACGGCGAGCGCCAGTTTCGAATCCCAGCCGCCGATGAAGAAGGCGGGCGCCACCAGCGTCGTCAGCACCGCCGCCGGTACGGCATTGAGTGCTGCTTCCATGCGCGGCGGAATGCGCTTCATCTTGGTGATCAGGATGTAGCCGCCGATGCGCGTCGCATAGGTCGCGGCTGCGGCGGCCAGGATCACGAGAGCCATGTGGAGATCGAATTGCATCTCAGACCTCGTGATTTTCGGTGTTGAGGGCGTCGGCTTCGAGATCCGGCTCCTCGGCAGGCAGAGGCATCAGCGCAGCCAGGATGATGCCGGCTGCAGCCCCCAGGCTCACATGCCAGGGCGAGCCCACGAAATGATAGGCAATGACTGAGGCGACGGCGCTCGTCAGCGCAACCGGCAGGAAATTGTCGCGTTTGCGGAAGCCGAGCACGATGCCGAGGAAATAGGTCGGCAGCAGGATATCGAGGCCGATCGTCTTGGGATCGCCGATAAGGGTACCGAGCATGCCACCGATGAGGCTGATCAGAACCCAGGGTATGTAGATGATGATGCCGAAGCCGAGATACCAGGTGAAGGTAACCGGCGTCCCTGCCTCGCCGCGCTTGACGGTTTCGGCAAATTGCGGATCGACCAGCAGGAAGAAGGTGAAGAACTTCTGCAGCGCGGTGAAGTGCCTGATGTAGCGGGCGATCGCTGCCGAATAGAGCACGTGGCGGAAATTGACGGCGAGGATGGAGAGAACGATCACCCAAGCCTGCACATTATGGCCGAAAAGCTCGATACCGACCAGCTGGCTGGCGCCTGCATAAACGGAGGCGCTCATGAAAGTAAGTTCTGATAGCGACATGCCCTGCTCGGCGGCAAGGGCGCCGAACAACGCTCCGAACGGGGCAGAGGCGAGCGCCACGGGAAAGCCGCCCCGCAACCCTTCGACAAAGTCGGCGCGATTCATGGGATTACGTCCTGTTGGAATTGAAATTTCCCTCTATGGTGTCTCACCTGCGGCGGCAATTGAATTTCCTTGATTCACCAATCGATTTTGCTGAAGCGTTACCGGTTTACGTCACCGGCGAGGCGAGGGAGACAATGAAGAAGATCGAATTTTCCAAGGAAGAAAAGGCGGAGATCGTTTCGCACATCCGCCAATATTTCGATCGCGAACTCGACCCTATCGGCGTGCTGCCCGCCGAATTCCTGCTGGAATTCTTCGCCGAGAAGATCGGATCCTATTTCTATAATCGCGGGCTCAGAGATGCGCACGCCGCCTTCGTGAAGAAGATGGAGGATTTCGGCGAAGAGATTTATCTGCTGGAGCGTGAGGAAGGGACGAAAGACTGAACAAGCCATAGTTTGCGCATGTCTTTATCGCAAAAGCTTTGCGCGGCCTGCGTCAGGCGAGAATATCGGCGCTCTTGACGATATCGATGCCGTGCCCGCGCATCTCGTCGATCGCAGCAGCCACGCCCTCGGGCGAGATGCCACGGCTAGCGTCCTCGATGAGACGGACCTTCACGCCGGGAATGAGTTCCAGCGCATCGAGCGCAGAGAATTTGACGCAATAGTCGGTTGCCAGCCCGCAGACATCGAGCTCCGTCACACCCTGATCGACCAGGAAATCGGCCAGACCGGTCAGGGCATGCTGATCGTTGTCGCGGAAGGCGGAATAGCTGTCGACGTTCCTGTTTTCGCCCTTCTGCTGGATAAGGTCGATTTGAGCCGAGTGGAGTTTGGGATGCAGCTCGGCGTCGCGCGTATATTGCACGCAGTGATCTGGCCACAACATCTGCGGCTTGCCGGAGAGTTCGCCTATCTCGAAAGGTTGCTTGTCAGGATGCGAGGAGGCGAAACTTCCGTGATCGGCGGGATGCCAATCCTGCGAGGCGACGATAAGATCGTATTTGCCGCTGTCGATGAGGCTGTTGGCGACGGGGACGACTTCGTCGCCTTCGAGAACCGGCAGGTTGCCTCCGGGGCAGAAGCCATTCTGAATATCGACAAGCAGCAGCGCCTTCATCAAGCTATCCCTTACGCATATCGCATCGCAAAATGCCAATCACATTCGGCGCAATCAACTAGTGGATTTCCGGGGGGCCGGGCGCAAGTCCTATTTCTAGTATGAAGAGTGGCAAATCGCTGCATCAACGTATTTTTCTGTTGCCGTTCGCGCTTTACGCGAAAGCGGCAAGTATTTCGCGTTTTATATTAGGATTTATGCATGCGATGATGGGGCCGGATGCCTGAATACGAGATCATCGGGATCGCCTTCCTGGCGCGCTGCCGTTGCATCCGGCACGGCGCCCAGCCGCTCGGCCAGCCGGATCGACCTCACATTGGGGCGGGCGATATAGCTCACCAGTGTCGTCAGGCCGCGCACAGCAAAGGCCCAATCGCGCAAGGCAACGGCTGCCTCATAGGCATAACCTTTACCCTCGGCCTGCGGATAGACGAGCCAGCCGAGTTCCTTTTCAGGAAACAGCGGGCCGTGATTGATGCCGACCTGGCCGAGGCATTGCCCCGTAACCCGATCCTCCATCATCAGGGCGCCGTGGCCTTCGAGCGTCCAGAGCGCGACATCGTGGCAGAACATGCCCCAGGCCGCTTTGGTCGAATGCGGACCGCCCATGTAGAGGGCGCGGTCGGAGATCATCAGCGCATGATAATCCGGCCAGTCCGCCATGACGGGAGCCCGCAGGATCAATCGGTCGGTGTGAAGGGTCGGTATGGTCGTCATCGGATGTCTTGTGCCTGCGTGGACCTGGATTGAAGGTAAGTCGCAATTGCATCCACGGTTTGAATCGCGGCATCTTGAATCACGTCATTAACAGGTCCGAGGCCCATTTTGATGACGACGATCTCTTCTAGGTAAGCAGCGACTGCCGCGGGCATCGAGCCGTGAAGGAGCATATTGGCAGCGCGTAGAAGATAGGAATCGTATTCGCTGGTGGCGATGGTTCGCCATGCCGGATCATCTACTTGCCTGATGCCGATCGGATCCCAGTGATCCCAGCCAATCCGGCGCAGTATTTTCATATCAACTGTTGAATGATCAGCCATTTCTGCAGCCTCTCCGATAAATCGGGCCCGCGCAAGCAGCGGCGAAGGGAGAAGTCTGCGACCTCGTAAAGCGTTTGGCCCAATCATCGAGGCTCCCCCGGCGGAGCCTCATTGCATCAGGCCGTCTTGTCGCTCTCGCCGGTGGCTACGGGCGAGTTACCATAGGTCGTCTGGTATGCGCGAAGCGCGGTCTGCATGTCGGTCAGGACTTTGGCCATCAGGCCGCCGTCCTGATCGTCACCGCCGGCGGCGGCAATCTTCTGCGGGTCGGCGGAAAGAAGTTCCGATGTGGTCAACTTGCCGTCGCCATTCGCATCCAGGGCAGCGAGCGCACCCTTGGAGTCATCACCGTTGTCATCGGTGCCGGCCTTGCTGTCGTCGTCCGTCTTCTGGAGCGAGAGCATGAGCGCCAGAATATCGGCTGCGATCTTCTGAACGACATCGGAGCCGGACGAATCGTCATCTCCGGCGGACGAGGCGTTGGTGGACGAGGACTTTGAAGCGGCGGCAAGCTCGTCCGCAGAGACGACGCCGTCACCGTTCTTGTCGAGAGGATTGAGAGGGGCTTGGTACTGGGTCAGCGTGCTGCCCAGAGCTGAAACACTGGTCACTTGAACCTCCTTTGAAGGTCTTGTGAAGCCTGCCTTTCATGGGCGGGCAATGACCGGGCTAAGCCTGTTCGCGAGTCGGGTCAAAGCGGCGTTTTGTCATCTGGAGAAGCGCGTTCGGCTGCGCGTGTGATTCCCGACCACACGCCAAGGAAGGTGAGCGGTCAGACCCGCTCCACAAATCCGTCGAGCACCCGCTTCTGGCCGGCGCGATCGAAATCGATCGTCAGCTTGTTGCCTTCGATGCCGGATATGGAGCCGTTACCGAATTTGATGTGGAAGACGCGGTCGCCGAGGGCGAAGCGTGAGGGTTCGGTGGCTGTGGATTTCGCCACCAGTTCGCCCTCGATGGTGCGGCCGCGCGGGCCGCTTTCGCCGTAACCGATGCGCTCCACCGCATGGCCGGAGCGTGTGCCCCAGTTGTCGCGGGTGGCGTCGGTCTTGTTGGCCTGGGCGCGTTTCCAGCCCGGCGTCGAATAGGAATTGGCGAAGGGATCGGCCTTGTCGAAGCGCGATTGGCCGTAACCGCCGCCGCGGCCGTAGCCACCGTAATTCTGCTCCATCTCGGCCACTTCCACATGGGTTTCCGGCAGTTCGTCGAGGAAACGCGAGGGGATGGTCGATTGCCAGAGGCCGTGAATGCGGCGGTTGGAGACGAACCAGATGTGGCAGCGGTGCTTGGCGCGGGTGATGCCGACATAGGCGAGGCGGCGTTCTTCCTCGAGGCCGGCGCGGCCGGATTCGTCGAGGGAGCGCTGATGCGGGAAAAGGCCTTCCTCCCAGCCCGGCAGGAAGACGGTGTCGAATTCCAGACCCTTGGCCGAGTGCAGCGTCATGATGGAGACGGCGTCGAGATTTTCGTTGGTCTCGGCATCCATGACGAGGGAGACGTGCTCGAGGAAGCCGCGCATGGATTCGAAGCTGTCCATGGAGCGGATGAGTTCCTTGAGGTTTTCAAGGCGACCCGGCGCTTCGGCGCTCTTGTCGTTCTTCCACATGTCGGTATAGCCCGACTCTTCGAGGATCTGCTCGGCAAGCTCGGTATGTGGTGTGTTTTCAAGCAGTTCCTGCCAGCGGCGGAAAGATTGAA
>Ga0209564_1000654_pt1 | contig 51879 bp, 40 predicted proteins | sample AraplaCol_mMF_r2_FD_184272 | JGI IMG/M metagenome (GOLD analysis project Ga0209564, IMG submission 184272) | Arabidopsis root microbial communities from North Carolina, USA - plate scrape MF_Col_mMF_r2 (SPAdes) (version 3) | ecosystem: Host-associated > Plants > Roots > Endosphere | place: USA...
TCATGTTCCTCACGGTGGCGGATTTCTGGCCTTACAGGATCACCGGTGAGAGACCGCAGTCGGCGCGGAAAGCCTTGAAGGCCCCAAGCGCCCGCAGCGAGCGGCCGTCATCGATCGCGGCCAGATCGAGAATGATCGCGTTGGCGATTGTCATGGGAACGACGAGAGATTGGGATTCGCCGGCATCGCCGCGGGAAACCGAAATCTGCCTGTCGGGTGCCGGATCGATGCGGATACTGAGCAGATCGGTCAACGCCAGCACCCTGGCACCTCTTTCGGCTGCGATCTTTCGGATCTGATGGATGAGAGGCGAGGCCTTGCGGAAGGCAAGCAGCCAGACGACATCGCCGGTTTCCAAAGTAGCCAGCACTTCGGCGATCAGATGCATCTGGCTGGCGAGATCGACTGACGGATAGCCCGAGCGATTGAGCCTCAGCGCAATGAGCGAGGCGAGGGCGGCAGAATGCCCGCGCCCGAAGACGAAGACGCGTCGGCAATCGCGCAGCACTTCGGAAAAACCTCTGATATCGGCGTCGGCAACAGCGTTGCGCACCTGCTGGAGCGCAGTGATCTCGCTGTCGAGAACGGAGGAAAGCACCCCGCCCTCCTCGGCCCGGACGAGACGGGCGGCCATGCGGGCGGCCGGGCTTTCAAAATCGCCGCCGCCTTCGATGAGATTCGCCTGCAGAAAGGTCCGGAATTCCGGATAGCCTTTAAAGCCAAGGCGGCGTGCCAGCCGCACCGCCGAGGCCGGATGTACTCCTGCGCGGAAGGAGACGGTTTTGCCGTTTTCCATCGCCGCGCGGATAGGATCCTGCATCATCACGTCGAGAAGGCGCGTATCGGCCTCGGTGAGCTTCGTCGAATTGCGGCTGATAAGATCGCCGAGAAGCTGCGGAATCTCGCTTTGTCTTTCCATTGCATCACTTCTTGCGCTTTTCCAAACCGGAACGATCAGCGGCGCCTAAATTCGACGATCTCCGGCTGAAAGATCGACGCGGCTCCCGCTCTGGTTATCGAAAAACACGGCCTGGTCAAGGTCGCACATGACCCAGAAGTTGTCGGAATGGCGCGGTACATCCTTGCGCGGACTGGTAAGCGTGATGCGTCCGGCCGGGCTCTCACAATGCAGGATGATATCAGACCCTGTCATTTCCGACAGCATGAGCCGGACGGGCAGGGCAGGCTCCGCAGGTTCCTCGGCGCGGATTGTCATGGATTCGGGCCTTAACCCGGCGGTCAGGCCCGGTCGGCCCCGCCAGCCCGGAAGATGCTCGACAGGCATGAAATTCATCGCGGGAACACCCAGGAAGCCTGCGACAAAGCGGTTCTGCGGCTGGTCATAGATTGCCTCCGGCGTGTCGAACTGCAGGAGATTGCCGTCCTTCATCACCGCGATCCTGTCGGCCAGTGAAAGCGCCTCGGTCTGGTCATGCGTGACATAAACGATTGTCGCGCCGAGCTGGCGATGCAACTCCTTGATTTCGGTGCGCATGGCGACCCGCAGCGCGTTGTCGAGGTTCGACAGCGGCTCGTCCATCAGGAAGATGGAACTGTTGCGCGCCATGGCCCGGCCCATCGCCACGCGCTGACGCTGACCGCCGGAAAGGGCACCCGGCTTGCGATCGAGATAGGCTTCGAGCTGCAACGTCTTTGCCACATCTTGAGCCCGCGCATTGCGCTCGGCTTTCGGCATGCCGCGCAGTTCCAGGCCGAAGGCAATATTCTCGCGCACCGTCATATGGGGATAGAGCGCGTAGTTCTGGAAGATCATGGCAATGTCGCGATCTTGCGGAGCGAGTTCGTTGGCACGCCGACCGCCGATTTCGATATCGCCCTCATCGCATCGCTCAAGCCCTGCGATGAGGCGCAGCAGGGTAGACTTGCCGCAACCGGAAGGGCCAACGATAACGATGAATTCGCCGGACTTGATATCCATGGAGACGCCATGCAGGACTTGCGGGCCGCCGACGTATGATTTTCTGATATCGCGTACGACGATCCCGCTCATTGCGCAGTCTCCGCCTCGAAGCGATTGCGTATGGCGATGGCAAGGCTTGGGCGGTCTGTCGTGAAGACTTTCACGCCAAGTGCCAGCACCTTTTCGATCTGCCTGGCCGAATGGGCCGCCCAGCAACCGAAATCGAGCCCTGCGGCTTCAATTTCAGCCATCAGTGCCGTATCGGCGGTGTCCACGTGGACGCCGATTTCCGGGATATTATGAGACTTCGCGACTTCGATAACAGCCGCGGCCCCGAGCTGACGGAGCACTGGCGGGCTGACGAGCCAGAGTTTCGGCCGGCTGGTTGCCGCTGAAAGCGCATCCTGCGATTCCACCAGAAAGGAGGAGAAGATCGTCCTCTCGAGCATACCGTGGCGGGCGAGGGTCTCTACGACATGCGGTACGAAATTCTCATAGGGGCGACCGTCGACCCCAGGCTTGATCTCGCAGCGGAAGTCAACCGTGCTGTCGGCAAAGAGGGCGCAGAGTTCGGCAAGCGAGATCGGATGTCCGCCGGCACCGTAATTGATGACGGCGGCGCGAACCTCCGCCTCGCTCATCGCCGCGATCACGCCGCTGCGGTCCGTCGTTCCGTCAAGAGTAGCGTCGTGATGAACCATGATTGCGCCGTCGGCTGTCGGATGGACGTCGAACTCGACTTCTTCCAGCGCCATTCTTGCCGTCGCGGCAAAACCGTGCGGCGTGCTGTCGCCGAATTCCAGAGTGCCGCCGCGATGCGAAGCGATGCGTGTCATTCTATGCTTGTCCTTGTTCATGATTATTTGACCGCGCCGAGCGTAATGCCGCGCACGAGATGTCGCTCGACCAGCAGGAAGCCGAGTAGCACGGGCAGCATGCTGAGGGTGCAGGCCGCCATGACGAGTGGCCAATCGACCAGACCTTCACCGGGATTGATGCGATAAAGGCGAGCAAGACCGATCTGCAGCGTGTAGAGGTCTTCCTTGCCAACGGCGACGAGCGGCCAGATGTAGTTGTTCCACTCACTAATGAATATGTAGAGCCCCATGGAAAAGATGGCGGGCTTCGCGATCGGCACGATCACGCGCCACAGCACCTGCAGCGGTGTTGCGCCGTCCATATAGGCGGCCTCGTCCAGCGCTTTCGGGATGCCCTTGATATATTGGCGCAGGAAGAAGGCGGCAAAGCCATTCGAGATCGCGGGCAGGATGAGACCGGCATAGGTATCGAGCAGACCGGCCTTGGCGAGTGTCAGGTAGTTCGGGATCAGGCTGATATGGCTCGGGATCATCAGCGTGGCGACGGTCGCGCCAAAGAGCAGGTTGCCGCCGCGGAACTGGTAGCGCGCGAAGGCAAAGGCTGCCATGGTTGCGACCGTAATGCCGAGCAGCGTCACCAGGCCCGACACGATGATGCTGTTCAGCAGGTAGCGGGCGAAATTGTATTCGGCGACGGCCCGGACATAGTTGTCTAGCGTGAACTCGTACTGGCCCGTGTAATAGGACTGCGCTGTCTCGAAGGACATCCAGATCGAATAGAGTACGGGCGACAGGAAGATCAGGCCGGCAGCAAGCGCGAGCCCGGTCACAAGACGGTTCTTAAGCCTCATAGTGAACCCTCCGGCCGATGACGAAGGATTTGATCAGCGCGAGCACGATCAGGAAGATGAAGAGCAGGACGGCGAGCGCCGATCCCCTGCCGATATCGAAAAGGGTAAAACCGACGCGGTAGAGCAGATTAACCAGCATATCGGTCGCACCCGCCGGGCCGCCGCGGGTCATGATGTTGACGATGGTGAAGACCTGAAAGGCCTCGATCACCGAAATCACCAGCAGGAAATAGGTGGTCGGCATGACCAGGGGCACGGTCACGCGCCGGAAGACATGAAGGCGCCGGCCGCCATCCACGGCGGCAGCATCATAAAGTTCCTGCGGCACCGCCTGCAGGCCGGCGATATAGATCACGATATCGTAGCCGAGCTGCTTCCATGTGTTGACTACTATCAGCACCCAGAGCGCGAGTTGCGGATCCTGGAGCCATTGCACCTTGCCGAGGCCGAGCGAGGTCAGCGCCGCATTGACCATGCCGTAATCGGTGGCGAAGACCCAGGAGAAAACAACGGCGATCGAGACTGTGGAGGTTACGGAAGGCAGAAACAGCGCTCCGCGCAGGAGCCGTGAGGGCAGGGTTTCGCGCACGAGATAGCTTGCAACGGCAAGCGCCAGCGCCAGCCGGATCGGCACCGAAAACAGCGCAAAGATCGCGGTTACCTGCAAGGAATTCCAGAAGTCGCGGGAGTTCAAAAGCAGGCGGTAATTCTCAAAGCCGACGAAAGGCATAGTCGGCGACAGGAAGTCCCAGTGCCGGAAACTGAGGTTCACGCTGGTGATGACGGGAATGTAGGTGAAGACCGTGATGAAGATCATCAACGGTGCGACGAGAAGATAGGGTGTGAGTTTGCGCAGCATGGGACCGGAACAGTTGAGACGACGGGCCGTTCAAGACCCGCCGTATTGCTGAAGTGAGAGGCTCAGTTGCTGGAACGCTTGGCTTCTTCGCGCGTCTGCGCGGCAAAATCCTTCATCGTTTCCGTGACATCGCGCTGGCCGAGCGCCATGGCTTCCCACATCTTGTATTCGGTCGAACGCATCCAGGTGACGACGGGCGGACGGGCACGGCCATGAGCGAAATCAAGCTGCTTGATGGCGACGTCGATGCCCTGCTTCTTGGCAAGCGCTTCGATGGCAGCCGGCTGGGCGGCGCTCTTCTTGTTGATCGGCAGGTAGCCGGTTGCGGCAAACCAGATGGAATTGGCTTCCGGCGAAGCAGCGTAGCTGATGAACTTGTAAGCGGCGTCCTGAACATCCTTCGAAGAGGTTGAGAGGATACCGATACCGGCGCCGCCGATCGGAACCGAGCAGACCTTGTTGCAGGGCATCGGACGCACTTCCAGCTTGTCACCGAGCGCCTTCTTGGCACCGCCGTAATCGCCCGTCGAATTCAGGGAGATGCCGACCTTGCCGGCAAAGAAAGCGTCGCGGCCGACATCTTCATCGGTGACGCTATCCGGGGAGGCGACCTTCTGGTCATGCACGAGCGAGGCCATCCACTGATAGGCTTCGATCGTATTGGGCGAGTCGAGCAGGATATCGTTGGTCTTGGAATCGATGAGCTCGCTGTCATTGGACATGACGAGACCCCAGCGCGCAAACTGGCCAGGGGCTGCAATGCCGGTGATGCCTTCCGAGCCGAGCTTCTCGGTGATTGTCTTCGAAACGGCAAGAATATCTGCGAAAGTCTTCAGCGGCGGCTCCGTCGTGAAGCCGGCGCGCGCCAGGATGTCCTTGTTGTAATAGAGGACCGGCGTGGAGGAGTTGAACGGCACGATGTAGTTCTTGCCGTTATAGACGCCGACCTCACGTGCGTAGTCGTAAAGGTCGTCCTTCAGCGGGTCGGCGTTGAAATAGGGTGTCAGGTCGGTCAAGGCGCCGCGATCGGCAAAGAGGCCGTAGCGGGTGACTTCCATGATGACGGCATCAGGCGCGCGGTTGGCGGGAATGGCGGCCTGCAGCTTGGCGACGATATCATTGTAATCGCCCACAAACTCACCCTCGATATGAATACCGGGATTGGCGGCTTCAAAATTGGTGATGATCTTGTTGAGCGCTTCGCCGGACGATTTGCTGAAGCTGTGCCAGAACTTCACGGTCGTATCGGCATGCGCCGAACCGACCATGGACATCAGAGCGACAAGGCTGACGGCAGCCGTATTCTGCAATTTGTTTGACATAATTTTCTCCTCTGCAAAAAAAATTGCATTCCGTTTTGGCGACGGATAGCGCGCAGACGAGACAGTTTGTTGAAGGCTGTGCGAAGTTTTCGTGACAGAGGAGGGCGGGGGTCTCTAAGTCCGATGCCTGGTGACGGAGAGCTTCAGTTCGGCCGTGATCGAATGCGCCGGTGAAGGGTGGTCGGGCTTCTGTCCACGGGTCCGGCTGGTCGAACGCTGCGGTGCTTTATGCTTTGCAGGTAGCTGACAGCGTGATATTCCCGGTGACGCCCGCCTTTATCTCAAATGTTAAATAGAGATCATATGTCCCAGCAAGAAGACGCGGCGAACACGTCGCAAATGGATTCAGCTCCCCAGCCCATGGCAAGGCCTCAGCGTAAATGGCTGGGTGATATCGAACGCCTCAAAGGATTGGCTATCATCCTTGTCGTTTGGGGACATACCTATGATACAGCTTTCCCTGTATGGGCTATTGGTCTGCGTAAGGCGATCTACGCTTTCCACATGCCGCTCTTCATGTTCCTGAGTGGTTATGTCTTCGTCTATGTCGGCGCTCACAAACTGAAGGGGTCGCTGTCGACCTATACGTCAAAGCGCGCAAAGCGGCTTCTTATTCCGTTCTTCATCATGGCGGCCATCGTCATTCTCGGAAAATTCTTCGCAGGTCAGTTCGTATCGGTCGACAAACCCGTCAATGACCTGCTGCTCTCCGTTCAGCACGTCTTCATCCATACCGAGCAGAGCCCGTCCATGTTCGTATGGTACCTGATCGTGCTTTTTTACTTTTCGATCGGCACGACGTTCCTGTTCTCGCGCATGAATGTAAGCCTGAACATATTGTTTGCGGCATCGATCATCATGTTCGGCCTGCACGTCATGATGTTCTACAATGACTCGATATTGGACTACGTCTACATAAACCGTATTTTCATGTTCTATGCGTTCTTCATGGCAGGCTGCGTCGCCTGCCTGCACAAGGACGTTTGGGAGCGGTTCGTCGAGCGGTATTTCATTCCCGCGACTGCGGTCTTCCTCGTACTTCTTTATGTCTCCTTCGATTCCGAATGGCGCTATTTCCTCGTCGGCATGGCGTCGCTCGTCGTGTTCCACGGCCTGATCCGCTCCCGGCTTTGCAACCAGAACCGCGTCCTGGAATTCATCGGCCAGAACGCGTTCGCTATCTATCTGTTGAACACGATGTTTGTCGGAGCGGTGAAGGCCGTCTTCGGGCGGTTCTTCTCGGTCAGCGATCAGGCGCTGCTGCTTCTCCTCCTTGCGACAACGGCAGGTGTCGTCGGGCCAATCATCGTCAAGTATGCGATCGGCCGCATCGGATCGCTGCGCCCAATCGCTGCCGCGATGGAATGAGGAGAGAGGCGCGGTTCAAAAGGGGGCCGCGTATCCGCAATTGAAACAGCGGAACCCGGTTCAGTCCCGGGCAATTTCCAGGCAAGTGCTTGGTAGGTCTTGTCCCTTGAAAACGGCTTTCCAAACAAAAGGAAAGCCGTTTCGATTTCTTCCTGCTTCAGCTGGCGGTGCGCGTTCTTGCCTCGGGGACGTCAGTCTCATCGGCGGTCGATACCGTCTGGTAAACCTTCTGGCGTTCGTCTTCGACGCTTTTGCTGCCAGCTTTCTTGGACCAGCGCTTTGTCGCTGTCGTCGTCAGGTTATAAAACGCGTAGGCTACGACGGCTGTCAGGATCACGCTCGTCGAGAATCGAAGCCAGTAATTTCCAGCAAAAACCAGCCCGACGACAAACCATACGTGCAGGTGCCACAGATACATTTCATAGCTGATGCGTCCGCCCATTTGGATTGGCCGCCATTCGGCCAGGCGAACGAGTTTTTCCGTTGCCTTTCCGAAAACAAAGGCGTTGATCAGTAGAAACATGCCGAAGCCGTGGACGGTGTAGCGGAAGGTGTCCTGGAAAAACTGATTGCGGAAGGCAATGCCGCCAAGCAGAAGAATGATGGCGAACAGGAAGGTCTTCCAGCCACGAAGTTTGACCAAATGGCTCCTGATCGCTTCATTGGCGAGGCCGAATGTCAGCAGGCAGCCCCAGGCGATCGAATCCAGGCGCGTCAGCGTGAAATAGTAGTTGAAGCTTTCCGGGTCTGGAACGGTATAGGCGGCCAGGATGCGCAGCGCCAGGCTGAGAATCACGACGCCGATGAGCAGTACAACGCGAGAAGACCACGTCCGCAGGGCGAGAAGCAGGAATGGGAAGAACATATAGAAATGCTCTTCGACAGCCAGCGACCACAAAGGACCGTAACTGTGAATTCCTTCGGGCATCGGCGTGAAGACATTCATCACCACCGGTACGTTGCCTAGATAGAAGATCGCTAGCAAAATCTGGCTGACCAGCACGTTTTCGCGATCGAAAATCAGATAGATCGGCACGGTTATGGCGATCATCAGAAAAAGCGGCGGCATCAGCCGCAGGAATCGCCGGGCGAAAAAGCGCGGCAGGGATATTTTCCCATAATTCCGTTCTTCCGACAGCAGGAGTCTCGAAATCAGAAACCCGCTGATTGCAAAGAAAATCGTGACGCCGAAACCGCCGGGGATCGCGGCCGAGAGCCGGAAATGCGCAACGACGACGATCAGGACCGCGGCAAACCGCAAGCCGTCAAGACCTCTTATATAACCATAGGCGGGATTATCGGCCGGCGGCGGGGAGGCAGGTGCTAGCAGCGTCATTGAAAGCCTTTCGTTCGCTCGATTTTCATCGATGATTCAAGCAAGATTTTTACCGCTGTCACCCATGCGCGCCAGCCTATGCTTCCGCGTGTCATAGTTGGCAGCGGTTATGTCTATCGGTACCTGAGAAGAGCCGAGAACGATTTTGTCCCTGCTTTCTTAGGACCCCGGAGTCATCGCGTCCAGATGCATTTTCTCTCTGGCTTCAATTCGGACAGGAGAAATTGGCGACGAAGTCCGATATGATACCGCATTGCAACAAAATTCGGAACGGCTTCCGGCGAGATCACGATATTTCGCGAAATTGTCACAGTCGCGCCGTTTGCGCGTCCTTTCTTTGTGCTAGGGTGACAATCGAAAATGGCTCGGGGCTATGGCGCCGGGAAGGGGGTTATGGCTTGGCACGGGTGCATTCCGTTGATAGTCTTAAGCCTGATTTAATCGTAGATGCTGGAGAGCGCTCTATCGCCTACCTTCCCAAAAGGCTCCAGAATTCCGTCAAAGCTGCCCGATGAAGCGCCAGGACGTCTGTTGCGGTCGACATGCATGGCCGGACGCCAGGTCCATCTTTTCGGTCTGATCTAAATACCCGCCAAGGAACCAGTATGCACGAAATCTATCAGAAGGTATTCGGTGTCGGCAAAGCCATCAAAGGTCTCGACGGCCTTCGCGCGATATGTGTTCTCTTCGTACTGACCGATCATGCGGGCCTGACAAAAAGGTCGGAATCGGGAACGCTTGCCGTTTGGGTATTCTTCGCGTTGAGCGGCTTCCTGATCGTGCCAATCCTGTTTCGGGCGCGGCAGCGCATCGAAGCGGGAAGTTCCGATGCTTCGACCGAGATCGCGCTTTTCATGCGCAATCGAGCCTTGCGGATTTTCCCAGTCTATTATTTGACACTGGCACTGATCTTCCTGTCGACCGTTACCCTTGTCGCGGGCGACAATGTCGACAAATTTTACGGCAGTATCAGCTGGCTCGTGACCTACACGACCAACATCTATATCGGCTTCGTCAGACATGATTGGCTGGGACCCTTGTCCCACCTGTGGACGCTGGCAGTGGAGCAGCAGTTCTACGTGCTGTTCCCGTTGCTGTTCATCTGGCTGCCATCGCGATACTGGCGGTCCAGCCTTCTGATATTCCTGCTTCTGCTGCTTGCGGTTTCGAGCCTGTGGGTATTCGGCGATGAACTCATGTTCCGCGTCAACTCCCTGTCGGGCTTCTATGCCATTGCTGTCGGGGGCGTTTTCGGACTCTTCGCCAGACAGCTCGGCACGATCAACCTGCGTTTTTCCAGTCTGGCGATCCTTGCGCTCGGCGTGCTCCTGGTTCTGCAGCACCTCTATTTCATTTTTGGCGGACATCCGAATGCAGCGCTGATCATTGCGCCGCTTCTGTCCGGATTGCTGATCATGCTGGTGACGGTCTGCCAGAACTCTGCCGCGACCAGATTTCTTGATCTTCCGCTGATCCGCGGCGTAGGCGTTGTCAGTTACGGCTTCTACCTGTTTCACGGCCTGCTGCTTGGTCCGTCAGGACGGCTTGTCGCCATAGCAACGGGGATGCGGGACGGGACGGCGTTCCAGGTCATGCAGATTGTTACGGCCTTCATTCTGACGATGATCGTAGCGATCGCTTCCTTCGTCTTCTTCGAAGAGAAGATCATGCAGTTGAAGAAAAGGCGTGCGGCGCCGACGACCGTTGCCGCGGGTTCCAATGGCTGATGAAACTTGCTGCCGGTTTGATCGCTCTCTTTCTTCTGCAGGGGGCTGATGTGGCCGCGGCAGGACTGAAGATCGTAACGTTCGGCACATCGCTGACGGCAAGGGGCGGATGGCAGGCAGGTCTCGAGAACGCCCTCGAGCAGTGCCTTCACCGCCCCGTTGATATCGCCATTGTGGCAAAGAGTGGCTCAACCACCGAATGGGCTTTGTCTTCTGTGGACCGGGTGATCGCCGAGAGTCCTGACATAGTGCTCGTCGAGTTTTACGCCAATGACGCTGCCTTGAACCGCTGGATGAGCGTCAGTGCCAGCCAGCGGAACTTTTCAACCATCCTGGAAAGGCTGCGGACGGGATTGCCCCATGCGCGTATCTTCATGATGGTGATGAACCCTATGTCGGGGCTGCGGGGCGCGATCAGACCCTATCTCGAGAGCTACATTTCGGCTCACCGCAGTGTTGCGGCAGAATGGAACGTTGCGGTGATCGATCATAGCGCCGGTTGGGCGAAGCTATCGAACCGCGAACTCTCGACAGGAATCCCGGATGGCGTCCATCCCACGCCTGCCGCTGCGGCTGAAGTCATGGTGCCGACAATCGTCGAGACGATCGGCGGGACATGCTCTGACTGAGCTCAGCTCAGGCAAAGCCTGCCATGCCGGGAAGAATTATTCCTAAGATATCAGAATGGACTGGCGTAGTTCCATCGCTCGCCAATCGATTTTCGGTTGGCAGGCAATATCGGTCAGCGATTGTTATTTGATCTCGGCTGGACGATGGCTGGGCTTGGCGTTTCTTTGTATCGGATCTTCGCCGGCACACCGACCGCAATAGCTCCTGCCGGCACATCCTTGACAACGACGGCGTTCGCTCCGATCACAGCGCGTTCGCCAATGACAACGGCGCCGAGGATTTTCGCACCCGCGCCCACGTCTACTCCATTATGCAGGATCGGCACGTCGTTCGGCTTGTCGGCTGATTTGTTGCCGATCGTCACGCCTTGACGCAGACGAACATCATTGCCGATCCGCACCTCGGAATGCACGATAATCGATCCGAAATGCTCAATGACGCATCGCTCGCCGATCTTCGCGTTGGCTCCGATATATATCCCGAAAAAGATCTCGGAAAATTTGATAAGAAAGACATGAATGACTTTCAGCGGCAGACGGATAGGCGCGAACTTGATCGAACGTACAGCGCTTCCGTATCTGTGAAAGGCAAGCGCCCAGAAGCCTTGTGAGATCAGGGCTCTCTTATGACTTCGAAAGTCTCCAGCTATTTCTCTAAACATGACGACTCGCTTCCTTGGAAAACTACGCCTTTTTCCAGGCTCTTATCATTCGCGCTCTGTTCCACCATCCACGCAGGGCATCCCGGTCGAGCAGCCCGATGCCGACGACATAAGTCGCGACGAACAGCATTCCGAGCATCATCGCCTTCAGTAATATGGGATAATCGGGTGAGATGGCATATGACCTTGTCAAATGAACCGCGGCCAAGGCTGCGAGGGCCGACAAGAAGAAAGCCCCACACTTGCTGATAATTGTTTTTACAGAAACTTCAGTTTTGTGCGATCCGTAAAGTATACCTCCAACAATAACAGTTATATGGCAGCAAACATATGCCGTTACAAGTGTAAATACGCTGCTATGTTGAAGAACAGTCAGGATCACGGCAACGAGCAGTGCGGCGCAGCATTGCATCCGGAAAACGACACGCGGCAAGCCCCATGCATTCAGCATGACTTCATTGCAGTAGCCGATGGATTGGGCCGCTCCGAGAATTGCCGCCAGGAACATGATGTAATCGGAATCTATGCCGTTGCTTCCGAAGCAGATCCGGGCAATCTCGGGCGAAAGCGCGGCAATCGAGATGAAGGCCGGCGCGGAGATCATCGAAAGTGAGCGCAGGCTCGTATAGAATGCCTCCCTGAGGAGTGGTGGGCGGTCAACCAGACGGGAAAAGTGCGGAAGATTGACGTCGACCATTACGGCGGTCAGCATTTGTGCGACTACCGCCGGAACGCGCGATCCCATGATATAGAGCGCGAGAGCGGCCGGCCCGAAAAAGATCGGAATAACGATCTCGATCATTCGAAGCGAGGCGTAGTTGAGTACGCGAGACCCGAAGATGCCTAGAGCGTAATGAAGAACGTGCTTCATTCCGGCAATCTGCGGGGCGGCAGGCCGCAACACAGGCGGATACCAGAGAAAGGCGACGTTGATGACAGTGGTCGCCAGCAACTGACCGACCATGCTGTAGACGCCGAAGCCCAGGAAAGCCATGGCCAGTCCGGTCAGGGCGCCGAATACGGTTGATGCCAATGAACGGAAGGCAAGGCGCTTGAACTGAAACTCTTTGCGGAGCAGGGCCTGCGGAACATACCCAAAGCTGTTGAGGACGAGCGAGAGACCGACGAGTTGCAGAACAGGCTCTATGCCCGTGACGCCCAGCAGGCCACCGATTTCGGGGGAGAAAAGCGTCAGGAGCGCATAGATCAGGACGGCGAGGCCGAAGTTCAGGATCAGGATGCTCGTCGTCATGCCGCGCGTGATGTCCTGCGTACGGACGATTGCGTCGCCGAAACCGTTATCGGCAAACAGCTCCGTCAGCGACACCAGCGCATAGGCTGCCGCAAACATCCCGATCTCGGTTTTATCGAGAATCCGGGCCAGCACGAAAAAGGTGAGGATGGTGCCAAAGCGCGGTCCCCAGTTGCGAACAGCTGACCAGAGTACGGAACTACGATTCATGCGCGCCTCGTTTTGGCATTGAGCGAAGACGTGAAGGGCTTCTTACCGCGGTTATGCATTCCGCACCGCAGCAATATAGCGCGAAAGCGGCAGCTTTCCGCTTACAACCAGGGTTGCGCCGACAAGAAGCTTGCGTATGAAGGCGACTATGCCGGGAAGGCTGCGGCTCTTGTGAGCGGCGATGGCGTAGAGCGTCCCCGGGAAATATTTCGGCTTGAGGCTTGGATCGTGATCTCGATGGCCGACGAGCGCGGCATCTGTGAAAAGTGTGCCGCGGGCGAGATAAAAAGCCCGTATCGCGTAGTCGGTATCCTCGCCGCCGTTGAGACGGGCACCGACTCCCAATGTTTCGTCGAATGCCGCCAAGTTCGGCAGAAGCCTTCCGCGGAAGAAGAATGTGTTCGACGATGCTCTCGATATCACTTTCTGCAATGCCGGGGCTTCCGTTGCCAGAACACTTCGAATCTCGGGTGTTGAGCTATAGCGGCAGAACCAAAAATCAATCTCTGGCTTCTCTGAAAACAGATTAGCAACCAAAGTTAGAATTTTTTCCGGATACCAACAATCGTCATCGGGGAAAGCATAGATGCTGTCGGCGGTGACGACGCCGGCCTTGACCACGTCCTGAAGCAGGAGATTGCGAGCCGCCGAGAGCGAAATCTGATGATTGATGCGTCGTGTGCTGATCCAATCAGGAAAGGCGGGATCGGCGTCGTCGTCAGGAACATTCTGCAGAAGAAGATAAAGGTGGACATCGATCGAAGGATCGGCGGCTTTCGCGCTCGCGATCGAATCGATCATTCTCTGGAGATGCTCCGAGCGACCCTGCTTTAGATTACTTGTCGAGAAAAGTGTGATTTTCGGCATGACTACTCTATTGTTCGAGAATATGTCAGTAGAGCTGTTTAATCTTCAGCAAGCGGCACGGTCTGCGGCCCTGATCTTGCGGTGCAACATAGACATTGCGGTCTGGGTTGAAAAGGAGAAAATGGGCGGTGAGGGTTAACTTTGCCGCAAACATCGCCTTATGGTTATCTGCCACGAACAGCACAGCCAATCACCGGAACTGGAGAGATAGATGCCTATGGCTTCAAAGCCCCGGCGGAAGAAAGAGCCTTTCAATCGCGTCGTAATGTGGCTGATTTTTGCCTTCCTCGTATTCACCGTTCCGGCCGCCGCTGAAGAGCCGCTTCACTATCTTTTCGATCTGCCACCTGCCAAGGTTCAAGATGCCGCTGCGGGCAAGAAACCGCGTCCTTTCATATGCCCGGTACCAGTCGCGCCATTGATCGACATGAGCAAGCTGTTCAGCTTTTATAAGCCGAGCTACACGCAGTCGGAGGTCGATCCGGTCGCGATGAAAGCCTTCGCAAAGCGCCTGTGGCCGACAGGCGCCGTGACCAAGAGCATGCTGGACATGATGCAGGCCGTACTCGACGTGCCAAAGCAGCGAAGAAACGCCGCCAACTGTATCGTGCGACAGACCCGCGTCTGGGCGGATGCCAATGCGCTTCTGGGCGGTGTCGAGGACAATGATCCGCTCGGGCATCGTCAGGCTGTTCTCGCCGGGGGCTGGACAACGATTTCGTTTTCGAACGCCTACGCGGTGGCAAAGGAAATCGCACCACCCGCCGCCTCTGCCGACGCGCCTATCAGGGCGTGGTTTGTCAAGCTTTCGGATATGCTCGTTGCAGAATTCACGCCGGCGCCGCGCGAGCCCAAATATGTTTGGCTCGATGGCAACAGCAACCATCGATACTGGGCCGCGGCTGCGGTTGGCCTGATGGCTGTTCACCTGCAGGATCGCAAGCGGTTCGACTGGTCGATGGATATTTTGAAGTCGGCGCTGGATGAAGCACCCTATGACGGCGGATTGCCGCGCGAACTCTCCCGCGGCGGGCGCTCGCTGAAATATCAGAATTTCGCCATGGATGCGATCGCGATCCTGGTGCGGCTTGCCGATGTCAACAATGTCACGCTTACGCCCGACCAGGAAAAGAGGCTGCGGGCAATCGCCAGCTTTGCCGCAACGATGTACCTCCATCCTGACCAATTGGAGGCACGGATAGGCTACCCTCAGGAGGTCGAGCCCGGCATGGTCACCTGGATCGATGTCCTGTTGCCCCATTTCAGGAGCCGCGATCCCGAGCTCTCCGAAAAGCTGGATGAGATAGCGCGTCCCCTGCGGCCGATGACCAATACCTTCGTCGCCTTACCTGCTACCCGTCTCTTCGAAGCCAGGGACAGCGACTAGGTGGCTAACACCTATGCCTTTCGGACATTCGTGCCGCTCTTTCTCTGATCGGCAGCACGTTCGGCTTCAGGGATGTCGGCGAACAGAAAACGTCCGTAAGGACCGACCTCGATGTTTTCACGAATGATCGTTGCCGGATTGCCGGCGGCGATGCAGCGCGACGGTATGTTCTTGGTCACGACGCTTCCCGAGCCGATGACGCACTCGTCCCCGATCTCGACGCCCGGAAGGATTATGCTTCTGGCGCCGATAAAGCAGTGCTTGCCGATCTTCGTGTTGCGATAAAGCCCACGCGTTCTGTCGTGCGTGAGAATGGCCACGTCGAACGCGACATACGACTTCTCGCCGACATGAATGCCCTTGGGATAGGTCTTGTCCAGGCGAACGCTCAGTGAAAAGGTCGCCGTCGGATGGATATTCATCCCCCAGAACCGTGTATAGTAATGGTACTTAGCCTTTACCAAAAGCGATCTCAGCCAGAGGAATTTGTTCAAGCTGCGTGCCATTAAACACCATCTCCTTGTTGCGCGAACATCTCAGTTCTGTCGGTGCCGAACGCCGGGCATATAAAGCATGGACAACAAGCCGGTGGAAGCTGCTTTGTGTGCAGTGCCACAAAAAGCTTTGGATTGTCCGTTGTCATTTGCCTGGCGTCTCCGCGAATTTCTGTTAGCGTCGCGATGCCATCAGGGCGGGCAGGGTATCCAGCCACCGTTCCTGAAGGGTCTGGTCGCTCAATTATGCCACAAGAGATCCGAATAGGCTTTACTTCCGCCCTTTAACGCCAATGCATTTCCGCATCGCAGGAACCGATATGAATGAGACATAGTGTTTTTCGTGTTGTCTGCATCGTCGTTTCCGTCCTCCTCCTCGTCGTTTCGCTCCAATACGTCTCCTATATATGGCCCTTGGCGATTGTCGGTGCACTGCAGATGCAGATCGGCTTTGCGTGCCTTGCCATCATCCTTCTGTCCGCTCTCTCCCTCCGGCGTTGGTATAGCCTGCTGCTCGGAGCGGCTTGCGTCGTGTTGATTGCCCACCCGATCCTGATGCTCAGGGAATTTGCTCAGCCGCCTGTACCGGGTGCGGTGCCAGCCTTACGCTTGCTGTCGATCAAGATTGTTGACGAAAAGGTGGACGACGCGGCCTTGCAGCAGACGATTGAAGGGGCCAACGCCGACATTCTTATTGTGACAAGTGCCAGTTCTCTTGCCAGCCGGCATGATCTCGCCCGCCAATCCTATCCATTTCGCATCGGCTGCGAGGATCCAGTCAATGCACGCTGCACTGTCATGCTTCTCTCGCGCCGGCCTCTTGCGGATCCTCGTTTCCAGGAGTTGAGCCCTATTGGAAGTGAGTTGGCTGCCGCTTCCATTTCCATTGATGGAACGCGCGTCCGCGTTTTCGCCACTCGTCTTTCCAAGATGTGGTTCGATACGTTCCATAGCTTCGAGCTCTTCACTATCACCCGTGTGCTCCGGGGCACTCGCGAGCCTGTCTTGCTGGTCGGAGATTTCAGTGCGCCCGTCATCGTGCCGGACATGCGCTGGTTCCTGGGCAACAACAGGTTGCGCAATGCCTATCCCGAGCCGGCCACCTGGCCAGTCGCTTTCGGCCCTCTCGGCATCAGTAACGATCATGTCTTTTTCAGAGCGCCGCTGTCCGTCCTGTCCCTCAAGCGGACCGATGAAAGAGCGCAATCGGGATACATTTCGCTTCTTTCTGATGTCGCAATCACGACGGAGTGAGATGCGCGCTACGCGGGAAGTTTTCGCCCCGCAATTGCGATATGCTCAAAATTATTCAAAAAAAACCGATAGTTGATTAAAGCTTTAATTGTTGTTTGGTGCCAATCTTAAACCCGTGGCCCTCAAAATAGCTCCTACAGCACTGATGCTTCTGGAGATTTTGATGCCCAGCACGATCTACCTCGATACCACAGCCGGCGAGACCGAATTGCGCAAAGCGCTTGCGACCGTTGCCAATGGCGGCGGCACGGTTGTGCTGGCAAAGGATGCCGATATCACGGTCAGCAAGGCGATCTATGTCGCAATCGGATCAGGCGATGTCACCATAGATCTCAACGGCGGCACCCTGCATCAAGTCACGGCTACCGAGAGAGTTCTCGGTGTTGGGGGAGCGGAATCGCCCCTACAGAGCGTCACGCTCGGATCCGACGCATCGAACAATGCAACCATCACCTATGCAACCCTGCCGCAGAACATACAGGTCGGCAGTTGGATAAAAGTGACTGCAGATGACAGTCTGCCAGGAGACCATATCGACCCCGGTGATGCGGGCCAGACGACGAAGCTTGGGCAGGCGGCCAAAGTCATTGCCATCAATGGCAACACAGTCGTTCTTGAAGGCTCACTCGTCGAGCAGAATCTTTACGCAACCAATGTCCGTGCGACCGTCTATGCCGAAGGCCAGTTTACGATCAAGAACGGCACGATCGATGGCGTGAGCGGCGAATACAGCACGACCGGCGGCGATCTGCTCAACCTGCGCAATCTGGTCGATGCGGTCGTCGACAACGTCACGATAAAGGACGGTTCTGGTGGCATCAACATCGTCAACAACGTCAATGCCCACCTGACTGATATCATCGGCGCCAATCTGTATGCAGCCATTCACACCGGTGCTTCGCTGAACACGCTGATCGACGGCCTCTTCGCCGAACACGTCGGCCAGGCCATCGCGGTTCAAGGCATCGGAACGATAGCAAATGCCGCAAGTGCATCGGCCTATGGCGCCGAAATCAATTTCCTTGCCAAGAATTCGGTCGTCTACGACGCATCGAACTCGGCATACGACTTTCATTCGGAGAGCCGGAACGGAGTCTATACGGATGATCTCTCGTTCTATTCGCGCATGTTCGGCGATTTCCGAGGGATTGGAAATTCCTTCACGAACAGCGGCAGTGTCGGCGACGCCTACGGTATACAGTTCTATGAATATGGCGATGGCGACGCCCGCAATTCGCTTGTCGACAACCTAATCCTGCGTGAAATACAGAACTACGCCTTCATCATATCGAATTCGCCGGAGGCGAATATCGTCAAAAACAGCGTCTTCGAGAGCCTTCTTCAGGGATACAACATCCCTGAGTCGATGGTCAAATTCCTCAATACGGTGCTGCTCACCGGCGTCGTACCCGGAAATGACACCCTTGTCGGCACGGCTGCCGCCGACAAGCTTCTTGGCGGTCTGGGCGCTGACAACCTCTCGGGCGGCGACGGTAACGACTATATTTGGGGCGGTGACAAAGCCGATTTGCTGACCGGTGGGACCGGACACGACCGCTTCGCCTATCATGCGCTGGGCGAAGGCGGAGATGTCATCACGGATTTTCAAATGGGCGCGAATGGCGACGTTATCGATGTATCGGTTCTTGCCGCGCGTTTGGGATGGGGAAGCGGTGACCTGATCGCAGATGGCCATATCCGGGTCATCCAGAGTGGAACGTCAACTCTGGTTCAGGCCAATGACGGTCAGGGCTGGTCGACGCTCGCTTTGTTGCAAAATACGCTTACCGCGGACTTCGATACGCACAATCTCCAGACATCGCTCTCTGCGACCACGCAATGGGCAGTCGACACGCCTACGTCTCCTTCGACGCCCCCTACGCCTCATACAGGCACGGACAAGGCCGATAGTTTCGTCGCCGGCAAAGGCGCCGATCTCTATTACGGTTCCGCCGGTGATGACAGTTACGTCTTCAACGATGCCCGCGATCACGTCACCGGCGAATTGGCCGACGGCGGCAAGGATACGATATGGTCTTCCGTCGGCGTCGATCTCCGCGGCGAGTCATTCGTCGAGAATTTGCGGCTTACCGGGACCGCCGAAATCAACGGTATCGGCAACGCTCTCGCCAACATGATTAGCGGCAATGCCCAGAGCAATACGATCGCTGGCGCCGGCGGCGTTGATTCTCTTTATGGAGGTGGTGGAGCAGACACGTTCTACTTTGCCGAGATGGGGGCGGCAAACAAGGATACGATCTGGGACTTCAGTGACGACGATAAGCTCATGCTATCGGAGTCGGTATTTGCCGGGCTCGATTCAAACGGCGATCATATTCTTGATGAGGCGGCGTTCACGATCCTGACCAAGGTGGGAGCATTTACGACGAGCAGCGGACCGCAAGTGATCTACAATTCGGCAAGTGGCATAGTCTCCTACGATGCGGACGGATCTGGCGGGAAGGCGGCGCAGGACATCGCTTTCATCGGTGCGAACAAGGCGTTCTTCGGTTATGACGACGTGATATTGACTTACTGACCTCGGATAGGCGGGGCAATCGATCTCTAGTCCCGCCCGGATGTTCGCTCATCAGCGAGGTTTCGTCCAATTTAGGGCTGATTTGGCGTAGATAGATCAACAAACGCTAAGTTCTTTTATCTTTTGGCTTTCCTGCTGTGTTTGTTACGTCTCTTGAAAGGCATGTTGACGTTAATTTTGTTGAGAGATTCTATTTTACCCAAAATTTATTTTATTTTAGGTTCGGGATCGGAGGCGCGACCTTGCTGTCACAGTGTCGCATATCTTTTAAGACGTTTCTGTGATGTTACAGGGAAGATCGCTGGAGGGATATTACCTTCGGGCGCTGTTCAGAAGGTGTGGAAGATTTGAATAAATTGATAGCTGGCTTTGTGCTGCCGCAGAACAAGACCACCGGTGCCGAGGCTTTCTCGCGCTGCAAGAGCGCGTTCGTGGTGGTCGCACTGGCAAGCGCCCTGGTCAATATTCTATACCTGACCGGCTCGTTTTTCATGCTGCAGGTTTATGATCGCGTCATTCCCAGTCGCAGCATTCCCTCGCTCATCGCCTTGTCACTGCTGGCGCTTCTTCTCTATGTTTTCCAAGGCGTTTTCGAAGTACTGCGCGGTCGTATGCTCGTGCGCATTTCCGGCGTCTTCGATGAGGTGCTGAGCGGACGTATTTTCAACTCGGTCATGATCGGATCGGTCAAAACAAGGGTTGACGGCGACGGACTGCAAACCCTTCGTGATTTCGATCAGATCCGCAGCTTCCTTTCGAGCTCCGGTCCGGCGGCATTTCTCGACCTGCCCTGGATGCCGATCTACATCGCGATATGCTTTATGTTTCATCCGATCATCGGCGTCATTGCCATCGGAGGCGCATTGGTTTTGGTCGCGCTGACAGTCCTCACCCATAGAGCGGCGCAGGTGTCCACAAAACAGGCGACCGAACTCGGCAATCGGCGCAATGCCTATCTCCAGGCCGCCCAGAGAAATGCCGAGGTTGTCCAGGCCATGGGGATGAGAGACGATCTGGCCGACAGATGGCTCGATCAGAATAAAGCCTATCGGATGATGTCGCGTTCAGGTTCCGATACCAGCAATGTCTATTCCACCATCTCCAAAATCTTCCGGGCAGTCTTGCAGTCTGGCGTGCTCGCAACTGGCGCCGTTCTGGTCATCGAGAATCAGGCGACCGGCGGGATCATCATCGCGTCGTCGATCCTCACGTCACGATCGCTCGCGCCTGTCGAACAGGCGATTGCCAACTGGCGGGGATTTGTTTCGGCCCAGCAGTCATGGAAGCGGCTAAAGACAACCTTCCGCGAATTGCCGGAGAATACGACGCCGCTCCGGCTACGCGCACCTTATCGCCAGCTGACTGTAGAGCAGCTCGTGAGCGGCCCTCCCGGCAGGCAGGACTTCACCATCATGGGGATCAGCTTTTCGCTCGATGCGGGTAGCGCAGTCGGTGTGATCGGCCCCAGTGCGTCCGGTAAATCGTCGCTCGCCCGCGCGATTACGGGAATCTGGCCTGCCTATCGCGGTTCAGTTCGGCTTGACGGTGCTGCACTCGATCAATGGGATGACACTGCCCTCGGCGCGCATATCGGCTACCTTCCACAGGATATCGAACTCTTCTCGGGTACCGTCGCCGAGAATATCTCCCGGTTTCAGCAAAATTCGGAGGCCGAAGCGGTTATAGCTGCTGCCGAGATCGCCGGCGTGCACGAGATGATCCTGCGGTTGCCGAACGGATATGAAACCCAAATTGGTCCAAGTGGCTCGATGCTGTCTGCCGGCCAACGGCAACGCGTCGCACTGGCGCGCGCGCTTTACAAGGATCCTTTCCTTGTTGTGCTGGACGAGCCGAATTCCAATCTGGATGCTGAGGGAGAAGCTGCACTCGCAGAAGCTATTCTCGCCGTGCGCCGGCGCGGCGGCATCGTCGTCATCATCGCACATCGGCCCAACGCGCTTGCCGGTTGTGACTACGTTCTGATGATGAAGGATGGTAAACTTGCGGCATTCGGGCCCAAGGATGAAGTGCTTGCCAAGGTTCTGCGGCGGGAAATCAAGCCGATTCCTGCAGAACGATCGACCTTGAAAATTGTTGGCGATTCCCAGGAGCAGTGACATCGTGACGATATCTGAATCTCAGCGATCGCTGCGGCGCCATTCGGTGATGGTCGTCGCCATGGCAATCCTGCTCGTCGGCAACATCGGGGGGTGGGCAGCGACAACGACGCTTTCAAATGCTGTCGTCGGCGAGGCGACGGTTGTAATCGATGATAACGTGAAGAAGATACAGCACCTCGTTGGTGGTATCGTTTCCGAAATCTCGGTCAGCGAAGGCAGCCATGTGAACGCGGGCGAGGTCCTGCTGAAGCTCGACGGGACTTCTGTCAAAGCCAATCTCGGCATCATCAACAGTAATCTTGCTCAGCTTTATGTCCGGAGAAGTCGTCTTGAGGCGGAGCGGCTGGGGCAGCCCAGTTTTTCAATGGACGAACTGGAGGCAAAGGGCGTCGATCTCGAGGCAAACAAGCTGCTGATTGACGGCGAAATGCAGCTTTTCAAGACGCGCCAATCTTCGATGGTCGGGCGCAAAAAGCAGCTTGAAGAGAAGATGGCCCAGCTTGACGAGGAAATCAAAGGCGACACCATACAGCTGCAGGCGATCGACGACGCCACCACACTTGTCAACGAAGAGCTTGCTGCAACGGAAGAGCTTTATGAGAAGAAGCTCGTGACCATGCAAAAGATAAACAGTTTGAAACGCCAGAAGGCCGACCTTGATGGCAGCCGCGGTAGCCGGGTTGCATACCGTGCTCAGGCAGAGGGCAAGATTGCCGAGATCAAACTGCAAGTTCTTCAGCTTGATGCGGATCAAAGTGCTGAAAATTCCAAGGACCTCACGGATGTCGAGGGCAATATTGCCGAGATGGAGGAGCGCCGCATCGCTGCTCTCGATCAGCTTCAGCGGCTGGATTTGAAGGCGCCGCTGAGCGGCCGAATTTACCAGCTTTCCGTCCATACGCTTGGCGGCGTCGTCACGCCAGGCGAAACGCTTATGCTGCTGGCGCCGGACAATCGTGCCCTCACGGTCGAGGCAAAGATTGCAACGCGCAACATCGATCAGGTGCATGTCGATCAGGATGTCGACATTCGATTCACCGCATTCGATCAACGATCGACGCCTGAAGTTCAGGGCAAGGTCCTGTCGGTATCTCCAGATGCCATCACCGAAGAGCGCACAGGTGCAAAATATTATCCGGTGCGTATAAGACCGGAACCCGAAAGTCTCGCAAAGCTGCAGGGCATGAAGCTCTACCCCGGCATGCCGGCTGAAATCTTTATCAAGGTTGCCGATCGCTCCGTCATATCCTATCTGACCAAGCCGCTAACCGACCAGATGAAGCACACCTTCCGCGAGGAATAGTCGTCGATCGGGCTGCGCTGGGGACAGAAATGCATCTGCCAATCGGGCAGAGCGACAACGGCTGAATCGCGACAGCTTCTGGAATTTCAACTCAGCGAGAGAGTAATAAATAAAGCCGCATGAGAGCAACTCATGCGGCTTTTTGCTTGTCTGCCTGTTTCCGGAGATCAGCCCTGTCGCTTCACCTTCTTGTAGGCAGCGATCAGATTGGGGATCTGGTACGGCCATGCAAGGCTGCTTGCGACACGCTTCCGGCCGATGGCGCCCATCCGCGCACGCTCTTCCGGATTTTCGAGGAGGGCTACGATTTTCTCGGCGAAATCCTTCGCATCGTTGGCCTTCGCGTAAAGCGAGGCTTCCTCGGCACTGCGCCTGCCTTCGGTGACGTCAAACTGAACGATCGGCTTGCCGAGTGCCATGTACTCGATGATCTTGTTCATCGTCGACTTGTCGTTCATCGGGTTGACGCGATCGGGATTGACGCAGACGTCAGACGTCGACAGCACCTCGAGAAGATCATGGTCCGAGACGCGTCCTGTGAAGGTTACGCACTCCGAAAGGCCCATTCTTTCCGCATCGGCAGCAAGGCCCTTGGCACTTGGGCCGCCCCCGACCAGAACGAATTGAATGTCATCGCGACCCATCTGGTTCTTGATATAGGCCACGGCATCGAGAAGGATATCGACACCTTCCTGAGCGCCCATCACGCCTACATACCCGACGAGGTACTTTCGGCCCTTCTTGAGTGCTTCGTTGGGCTGTACTGCTACGAAACGCGAGAGGTCCGGTCCGCTTCTGACAACGTAGATATCGTCGGCTTTCTTGCCGCCGCGCACCTGGGCAATTTCGCGATAGCTCTCATTTGTAGAGATGACGACGCGAGCGCTCTTGAAGGTGATCCACTCGAAGCAGCACATCAATCTCCAGAAAAAGCCGCGCTTTTCATACTTGGCTTCGTAGAGCTCTGGATTGATGTCGTGATGATCGAAGATGTACGGGACACCGAAGAGCCGGAACTGCCACGCGACCAGGAAGATCAGATCAGGCGGGTTGCAGCCGTGAACTGTGTCGAAGCCGTGACGGAAGAAAATCTTCCAGGCAAGGACGGTTTCCCAAAACAGCGCGACACCGTATTCGAGCAGGTAACCCAACGCCCCGCTCGCATCGAGCGGCAGGGGATGCCGGTAAACATGGATCCCCTCGATGTATTCGTAGCGTTCGGTGAAGCCCTTTCCAGTCGGGCAGATGACGCAAACTTGCGCACCTGCGGCGGTCAAGGTCCGGGCTTCCTGCCAGACGCGACGGTCGAAGGGAACCGGCAGGTTCTCGACGACGATCAGCACTTTTCGCCCCTTCAAGGGCAAGGCACTGAGATCTGTCGCATCATCCGGGGCCATATCGATTGTTTCTTGAATTGCCATCGATTGCCTACTCTCGGTAATTCTCAAAGAATCGGCCTCCGGAGAGGCCGACGGCGTGTCTTTGCTTCTTAGTGCAGCGTATTTGTGTCAACTGTTTTAGCAGCCTTCACATCTATCTTTGCCAAGCTTCCGTTTGTATCGATCACCAGATCGTATTCGGTGCTTTCGGCTTCTTCCTTCGACACCATGATTTCCGAGATGGATGGAAGATGCGAGAAGGCGTAACCCATGTTCTGACCGAGCAACTGCGTCGGCTTGACGGCCGGATCGTAGATGCTGAGCTTGTAGCCTGAGGTGATCAGCTTATGTGCCAGGTTAAGCTGGGGGCTTTCACGCAGGTCATCGCTTTCTGCCTTGAACGCGAGCCCAAGCATGAGGATGTTTGCCTTCGGCGCGACATCGCGCGTAACGTAGTCGAAGATGAAGCGTTTATGCGCCTCGTTGGAACGCAGCAGTGAATCGACCAGATGGTTGAAAGCGCCGACTTCCTCGGAGATGTGGGCCAGTGCCCTGACATCCTTCGGGAGGCAGGAGCCGCCGAAGGGGCCGCCGGGACGCATGTAATAGGGCGAGATATTCAGCTTGGTATCGGAGACGAAGATCTTGTGTACCGTCTGAGGGTCGATATCGAGTTGCACGCAGACGCGGCCGATTTCGTTGGCGAACGCGACCTTGACCGCGTGCCAGGTGTTGTCGACGAATTTGGTGAACTCGGCTTCGCGGTAGCCGGTGACGAACATCGGCGCACTGATATTCTTGTAAAGTTCAGTCATGCGCTCGGAGGGCTGGCCGTTCTGAGTGCCAACGACGATCTTCGGCGGATTGAAGTAATCCTTGATGGCGACGGACTCACGGAGAAATTCAGGGTTGTAGACGATTTCAACCGACTTCCCGAAATCCTTGCCAAGATGGGCCTTGAAGATCGGTGCGATCAATCCGTCGATCGAACCCGGGCGGATCGTGCTGCGGAAAACGACGGTCAACGGCTTCTCACGACCGACGTTCACGCCCAGAGCAATCTGACGCGAGACTTCGGCAATGAATGTCATGTTATGCGAGCCGTCGGCTGCACTCGGGGTGCCGACGCAGACAATGGCCAGGTCGCATTCCGAAAGCAATGTGCCGACCTTGGAGACGACAGTCAGGCGATTGTCAGCCAGACCCGATGCCAGGAGGTCGTCGAGGCCTGGCTCATAGATCGGCGAATGACCGGAGAGAATGAGCTTTACCTTGTCTTCGTGAGGTTCCACGCCGACGATGGAATGACCTTCTTTGAGCAGGCAACCGGCACCTGTGAGGCCGACATAGCCAAGGCCAAAGATTGCAATTTTCATTCGCACGCTCCTGCTGTTTGTGATTGTGCGGCGATAGCCGAAAATTTACATCGATTACGCAACCGCAAAAAAATGAACGTTTTGCCGATGATCAATTTCGATCACATTTGTATAGTGCATATGACATTTTCGAAATAGCCATTCTGGGGATTTTTTCGAAAACTCAAAAGCGAAGTTCCGATCATCGCCGACAGAGAGTTGTTTTTAAACGCTTTTTTACAAAAGTCAGCTTACTTTCCCTCTGTTCCTCTTGTGTGCATCGATGCTGGCGGACAGTTTTTTGGCCGTCTGCCGCAGTAATGATAACGCCGCCGAAGGGCAGTGTGCAATGCAGCATATATAGGGTATTTGGAGGCTGGCAAGGTCGCCCTCAGCACGTGGATTCGTGCTGCGCCGTACCAAATCGCGATTCGGAGGAGGACAAAACCTGTTCTTGAAGGCGACCGGAAATTTGGACGGATAGATCCGTCTTCGCAGCGCCCCACATGATGTGGGAGGGTGGGCAAAATCAAATCAGGCACAAGAATGTCTGCATCAAATGACCTCACTTTGCAGCGAAGCCATTTGAATGCAGGACTTCTCTAGTAGCGATTTGAATAGAAAGCGCCTGCGGCCAGCAGCTTCAGAGCACGCGTGACATTCTGTGGGCCTGCATTTGCCGCCAGGCTCTTCCACGCATGTTTAAAGCCCATGCTGGGGGAGCCGATCGTACGAACGGCAATTTCAGCCATCTTCATCTCATGGGCGGCGATGATAATGTTTCTCTGGCGCTGATTGCTGACGCTCGCCAATATCTTGTCGCGCATCATGTTGTGACCAAGGATGAGCTTGTCGATATTGCGCGAAAGCTTGTCATTCCCGTCATAGCTATAGCGCACCATTATTTCACTGGTGCTCAGGAGTGGGGCAATCTGCGATAGACGGAACCACAGATCCCAGTCTTCGCAATTCGGCAGGCTTTCATCAAACCCGCCGACATCCACGAAGCTGCTTTTGCGGATCAGCGCCACAGAGGCCGAGCCAAAGATATTTCCCTGGCTGAGGTGTTCGAGCGTTATCACCCGCGGGGGCACGCGGGAAACGCTAGGCCTGTCTATATAGTCGTATTTCATACCGCAGCCGGCGGCCGGGCATTTTTCATCTTCCGTCAGGAGCTTTAGCTGCAGCTCCATTTTTTCAGGAAGCCACTCATCGTCGGAATCGAGAAGAGCAAGCATGTCGCCTGCCGCCGCGCGGCAGCCTTCATTTCTGGCACCAGAGGCGCCCCGGCTTTTGCTCAGGAAAATTGGTTTAATAATTGAATGCTCTTCGGCGAGCTGGCTAATTGCCGCCGGAGTAGAATCTGTCGAGCCGTCATCAACGATGACTATCTCTTCCGGAACTACCGTTTGAGCTAAAATACTCTTTACGGCTCGGATGATCTCGGTAGGCCGATTCTTAACAGGTATTACTGCTGATACAGCGTAAGCCATTAGAATTCCTCGCGAATGAATCCCTACGCCCCGTTCAGGCCTAGAATGGATATTAATATTCCCAAGCGATTGCAACGCCTAAATCTCTGGGGAAATTGGCGACATTGCGGCCTGACTTGGGCCTTCGTCGAGAAATAATGGCAGGCCGATTGGTGCCCCAAGGCGAGCATCCGCGTGATTAGCGGAGTAAAAACAAATGGCTAAGGCCGCATACGATGCGCACCGAGATATCATTTATAAGTGAATAAATGCGCGCAGCCGGTCTTGGCGGGCGCCTCCAGCAGCATGTCGCCGGATGGTTTCCACAGGTGAGGAGCTCACGATCGATGGAGGCAATCGAAAATGCATCTAGCGCCATGGGCTCAGCAGAGGGCGCCGGCAAATGGACATTTTCGTGTTGAGGTCTCGAAAGGATCCTTGCGGCGCTGGCTCCTTACTTCGGGCTAAGATCGGGCCAGCTCGCGGCTCAATGATCCCGAAAGTTCGGGCTGTCCCCACCACGCCTGACAGTTGATGACAACGGGAACTGCATCGCTTCGTTTGCCGCGATGACCGAGATCGGTTTGGCTGGATTATCCCGGTATCTGTTGAGGGACTCGTCTTTTCCCAGTTCGGCGCTTTTGCGTAGCGCGGCGATGGCGACGGAAGCAGGTTGCATCGCGAAAGCTGATGGTTTCGCTCGCGGCTGGTCATCGTACCCAGCGCCCGACGTGTCTTTGAGCCGGGGGGCAGCCATTCCCGTCAGAATATCGACGGCCCAAGACGAATGGACGAAGTCGATCGAACTCTCCGTCGCGAGTGCTGCGGTAGATATTATAATGAACGGGTGTGCCGGACGCCTTGCGCAGTGAAAATCCGGAGCCCGGGTCGGCCTCTTGGTTGCACGTTCCTGGCCCTATTGGCACCCTCCAATATCGCTATTCTTGTAATTCCCTCCGTTGAATATTTTAACGTGCAATAGTTGCGGTATCGCGTAGTTGAACGAAAGTACACCTTAAGCGAGTGATCCCAAATTAAGTATATTTTTATCAGCCCAAATTTGTTCGCAACTTCAGGGTTTACAATATATTAATTATTAAATAGTCAAGGGAGCGAAAGCCGAGGGCGCTTCACTATAAATATCTTACTTGTGTTTCAAAGGGAGAATCGAAATGGCTAACGTTCTGGGTACCAATTCAGACGACACTCTCAAGGGTACGGCTGGAAATGATGAGATTCGTGGGCGCGACGGTAATGACACGATCTATTCTGGTAACGGCGACGACAAAATACTCGGCGGCAATGGCAACGATCTGATCGGCAGCGGCAGCGGAAAAGATGCAATTTACGGTGACGCCGGCGACGACGTAATCAACTCGCGTGAAGGCGACGACTTCGTCTTCGGCGGTGCTGGCAATGACATCATTGCCTCCGGCGACGGCAGCGACCATGTCTGGGGTGGCGAAGGCAACGACGCGATCTACGGCGGCGCAGGCGACGATTTTCTGGGCGGTGGCACCGGCAACGACATCGTGCGCGGCGGTACCGGCGCTGATTTCATCACTGGCGATGCTGGCGACGACCGCGTTTACGGCGACGAAGGCAACGACATCGTTCACGGCAACGAAGGCAACGACCGCGTATACGGCGGCGCCGGCAACGACAAGGTACTTGGCGACGACGGTAACGATTTTGTCTTCGGCGATGACGGCGATGACGATGTCTATGGTGGCGCTGGCGACGATTTCCTTTACGGCGGCGCAGGCAATGATTATCTGGTTGGCGGCACCGGCAAGGACACTTTCGTTTTTGAAAGCGGTTCAGATTATATCGCCGATTTCACCATCGGCCAGGATAAGCTGAAGTTCGGCGCAGCTGGTGTGAGCCAGTACAAGTTTGCTGACATCATGTCGCATGCTGTTCAGGATGGCGCCAACACGGTCATCACCCTTGACTCGAACCATATCGTGACGCTGCAGAACGTTAACTTGGCGGATCTCCACGCTTCCGATTTCCTCTTCGCATAATCGAGAGTCGGAATGGGGTAACCAGTCCGATCTTGCGTGCAAAAGCGTGATTGGCGGACTGGTGATTAGAAGGTCCCAGGCGGCAGTATCGGTGGATGCTGCCGCCTTAATTGTCGGCAATCAGGCATTGCGCCGGCAACGATTTGACTGCCAATCGGCAGATGATGGTGGCATCTCGCGTGCTTAGCCACGAAATAGCCTGGATAATCTGCCCAAATTCATTGCTGGAAAATCAGGACGCTGATTGTGGCGAATGCGCCGGCGCGATGCCTGAAAATTCTGGATCCAGGGACAGCCGGTTGCTTGTCATGCGCCCATTCGCGCGTGATGGTGCATTGCGAAAAATCGAGGATTGAAGATATATAGGTCCTTGAATTTCGATGCGGCAAGCCGAGCACGCTTCTTCCGAAGACGGCCGTATTGCTGAAACCATGCGCTGGTTCGACATAGGACCATACTCAATTCGGTTTGCTGATACCAACGAGCATATCACTTACGTCCTTCTTAATAAGATAGGTCAATTGGAAGCGATATATGGCATTTAGAACGATCTTCGTCTTTTCTCTTGTGTTGCTGATATTCAATATCGGTGCAGCCCTGCATCTCGCCGGTAGTAATGCCATTGAGAAGTTTTTCTTTATACTTGCTTCCTTTGCAATTCTGTTTCGAGGTCGCCCGGACAGGACGATATTGTCGCTCCTTTTCGGGGAGCTGTTGCTTGTTATCATTCTTGGTATATCAACGCCCTACAAGGGCTTCAGTTGGTCCGTTTTATTGGTTTCCTTGAACCAGATCATTGTTCTATTTGCTTTGCTCGCCGGAAAAACCAGCTATCGAGATCAGCAACTCATCTGGAAAGTTACCGCATTTCTACCCTTGGTGTGCGTGGTCCTCGGCTTTGCCTATCAAGCCGTGGGGATCAAACCCATGATCGCAACAGAATTTGCGACGGGTGTCCCGCGCTATCTAGGATCATTGTCGGCGGCGGCGTTCACTTCCGCGCTGGGAATGTGCGGCGTATTTGCCGCAGTGCAACTCGTCCTCGGCGGTCAGAAGAAATACGTGGTGCTCGTATTGATCAGCCTGCTGGTTCTCGTTGCTGCTGGAGGCAGAGCTACACTAGCGGTTTGTGTAGTGGTGACTGGTGCTTCGGTGCTCGTGCAACGCGGTGTAACCATCACGACCAAGATTTCGTTGGTGGTGATGGGCCTGGTTGGCGGTGTGGCGATCGTGGCGGCGTTCTGGGACAATTTCGCGACGCGCTTTCTGCAAAGCGGCGACAGCGGTCGCGGCATCATGTGGGACTATCTTCGCACCGTCATTGCCCAATATCCTTATACGGGCATCGGCTTCGGTCACCAGTTCTATATCACGCCACACGAAATCGAGGTCATCGTCGGTTCTACCTCAGCTCATAATGACTTCATTCGCCTGTCGGTGGAGCTCGGCAGCACGGGCATGATCATTTTCTATGTGCTGCTGACCCTTGCTGTGCTCAAGGCCAGTTTTCGTGGCGGCCGTCCAAACGTGGTGGCGATGCTCGCCTATTCGGGCTTCCTGTTTCTCTCCAATTCAGACAACGCTCTTGCCTCGCCTCTGGAGTTCCCGCTTATATTCCTTGCACTGTTGGCGGGACATAAGAAGCCCGTTCCCCGGAGGGTGCGCCAGAGACAGGGAATGCCGGCCATGCAGCAGGCCCCACATCAAGTCGCCGCGGCTGCTTCGCCAGGGGAATAATACAAGCTGCGCCAGATGTGATTGTCGGCAATCACTGCTCAGCCGCCATTTCGTCGTGGCCGCCGGTTGAGCTGAAACGGCGCCGTAAACCTGACGGAAGACCGAAGGTCCCGGAGAGCCGCAGCTCTCTTCAATGGATCAGGTTTGACGTCGCTGCAAACCTTGGGCAGGGCGAGCGTTGGGACGTTCTATCTTCGGTTCTGGAGCAAGGTCGCCCAAATCGGCCGGCGGTGGAATGTGAGGAGCATTGAACCCGGCCCCAGTCACCTTGCGTTTGCAGGTGAGCCGGCGCTGCAATGATTGGCCGCCTTCTCACGCTCCGTGGCGCGATATAGGCCATACTTTAGCCAAGCCTGAGCGAGGCACTTTAACGGATCAGCTTGTCGGAAGGGGCGAAGATGTCGCGCGGAAGAAGCGGCGGATTGGCTCGTCAAAGCAGACCGCGGCGAGATATGCCAACATGATCGCTATGAACATCGTCGCGCCAATCATGGCGAATAAAGCCAGCCCTTCCAGCTTCAGCCGGGCGCATATGTATGTACTGATAAGTACAACCGGCATGTGCGTTATATACAGGGGATAGGATATAAGTCCGGAAAACTTGGCCACAGCTTCGAAACGGGGTGAGGGTTCTCTCACCGCGCCCCACATCACAACGAGCGGAAAGACAAGCAATACACACACCAGTTCAAAGATAAAATTGAGCTGGGTGACCGGAAACAGGAACACCGCAAGCAAGACACCGCTCAGCAATACCGGTGACACGGTCGGGACGTTCCTCAAGCGACCGGCCATCATCAAGCGGCCGAGCAGCACGCCGCCCGAAAAAGAGAATGTTACGCGAATGGCGCCCTCGAAGAGCTCGCTCGAACTGTCCCCTACATCGAAACTGCCGTGATAGGTCACCATTACAATGGCGGCCACCGCCGATGCGGCCAAGACACCTAATAATCTCGGCAGTGTGAGGTAGATCGCAGCCAGCGCATATACCGCGTTGATCGCAATTTCGAAAAACAGCGACCACGCCGGCGAATTGAACGGGAATAGATAATCGTTGCCTTCTACTCGCCCGAACGGTGATATCAAAAACGCGTTCAGCGATGCAAACGCAAATTCCGAAGTATTAAATTCACCTTTGGGTATCATCTTCAATGCAAAAACCGCGGCGCTTAACGCCATGCCAAGTGCAAAGAGAGGATATAGTCGGCGTAGCCGGACTATCATAAATTGCTTGAAGCCCATTCCTTGTTGCAATCGTGCATCATATGCGATTGCAATAACGAAGCCGCTCAGGGCAAAAAAGAAATCTACTCCAAGGTAACCATGGGGCGATAAACGACCAAGGCCGTTTTGCCAAACGATGTGAAAGAAAAGCACTGAGATCGCGACAAGGCCGCGAAGGCCATCGAGCGTCAAATAATGCTGACGAACAGGCATAGTCCTTCACCCGCCATTAAGGTTACGCTGCAGAAGCGATAGCATGCTGCATTAGCGAAAGGAAGCGCAACAATTGTGCGTCGCCGTGTTTGTTGCAGCATTCCCCAACCGAGACATTCCCGTTGGAGTCATCGTCCGTTTCAGTGGGCATGTGGGCTATATATAGTCTTAACATTTTTTAGCCACCGCCGAGCGTGGCGCGTGCGGAAATAGTTTGATGGTTGGCGATGAAGGAATGCTTTGAACGTCGAAGCTCGTTTTGGTCCCCCAAACCGCCGTCGCGGGCAAGATCCAAAGCCTTTGACTGTCATGCAAATGTCGACTTTGCGGTCATGACTGAGCGACCTTGCAGCGTTTAAAAATCGAGATGGAATCTTATGGATTTACAGATTTATCGTCGTACATTTCTCGCCGGCCTGTTCGCACAATGCGGTTTCTATTTTGTCCAAAACTCTCCGGCGCTTTCTGCTGCCATGCCGTCGACCAGGCGGGATTTGCCCAGCCTTCCGCTCGAAGTTGGAGCAAAGGTTATGGGGCTGGGGCACAGCTTTGTAGCCAATAGTGGTTATACCGTAATCTATCCCGGGAACCCGACGCCTCGTATCGATATTCTGACAGCAAACTGGCTCGGGACTATCGGACCGCTGCGAAACGTCGATAACCGCTTCAATCTTGACTGCTGGTATGATCCGGCCGTGCCAACGAAAGCAGCAGTGACAGGCAGAATGGCGGGGGCGATTGCAGGACGCGGCGGCGAGCACATACCGCAAACGCTCGCGCGACTGCCCTGGTACCTTGAGCGGGGGCCCGACATTGTTATCCTGGATATTGGCACCAACGACGTCGCCAGTGACAAGATTACCCTCGAGGATGTGATCGCGCGGTATGAAACGCTCTTGAGGCCGCTGCGAGACGCCGGCATCTGGGTCGTCTGCATGTTGCCCGTCGACCGCATTGGTCACACGGTCGGGGCCTGGCCTGCGAGTGATCCGCGGCATGCCATTAGCAACGGCCTTGCCGACTACATCGTGTCAATCGACGGGCGGGACGGCATCAAGGTTGTTGATGACCGGGCGGTTCTCTCGAAGGCGTTAGCCGAAGGCATCGCAATCACGGAGGACGATGTTCACTTGAATACAGTGGGCCAATGGCTGCGCTATTCCGTGCTTTTGCCCATACTGCGCAAAATGGTGACGGAAGGCGATTTCTACAGCCGGGATGTGACGTTGGCCAACCTTTCGCCGCTTGGCGGCTTCCCGGGTGAGAGAGGCAAACGATTCGGTGTTGAAGGCGTTGTCGCCGATGGCCTTGTAGCAACACGCGGCGCGGGGCAGGCGGATAATATTACCGGCTCAAAGGAAATCGTATCTAGCGGCCTGGAAAGGCAGATCTTTACGATCGATCCCGAGGACAACACAAACGACACTCGGGTATGTACGTTGACGCTGTCCTGGGCCGATATGGACCTGGAGAAACTCGGCCTCTCCGTGGGCGACTGGGTTGAAGCTGGGTTCGACTACGAATTGTCCGAGAGCAATGACTGGCTCGGACTCGAATTTAGTCTCGAGGCGAACAGCCGGCCTGCAATATGCCGTTATGCCGCTGTTGGCGGCATGGTCGTGCGCCTCAACGCCACACAAGATGGACCGAGATTGACGGCGCCGTTGTCCGGGCGGGCAACCATTCCGCGGTTCAGATTGCTTGGATCGGATGATGTCGCAGCTCCGGCAGATTATTTTCGAAGCTCGCTGCGGCCAATCCGTCTTCACTGGAACAAGAACGCCAAGGACAGACTGGTCGCGAAATTTTCACCAATCATCATCCGCAAAAGCACTGATCCCCGTCCAGCCTGGAATCTGTGAGAGACGCCAGCCATCGCTGCATCGGCGTTCGGACCGGTGGATTTCCGATTTGTAGCTGATGGCTTGAGCGGTAGCGTTCGTCCGTCCCGCAACTCCGCAAAGAGACGGCCGGGGCAGGGTGCGCTGCAATCAGCGCGGCAGGTGGCTTAAGCCTGCCAGCTGGTGCTCGCCTTCACAAAATGGAGGCGGATGATCGCTGCCATTCCAGAGAATGGGAACAGGTTCAAACTTTTTCGGGTTTCTTGCCGACAGCGAAATAGCCGAAGCCGTATTTGGTCACTTCGTTGACCGGATAAATGTTCCTAAGGTCGACGATAACCGGCTTTCTCATGATCGTCTTGAGGCGCTTGAGATCGAGCGCACGGAATTCGTCCCATTCGGTGACGATGACGATTGCATCGGCATCAGCGGCGATCTCGTATGGGTCTTTGCCATAGGTAACCGGACCGAGCATATCCTTTGCCGCGTCCATGCCCTCCGGATCATAGGCGTGCACCGTTGCACCACCATCGAGGAGAGCCTGGATGATCGTGAGGGACGGGGCATCGCGCATGTCGTCGGTATTCGGCTTGAAGGTAAGGCCGAGGACCGCAATTTTCTTACCGCGCACGTCTCCATCGCAGGCGGCGATAACCTTGCGGCCCATTGCACGCTTGCGATTGTCGTTGATCGCAACAGTGGTCTCGATCAGGCGCACCGGGCTGTCAAAGTCCTGTGCGGTCTTGACGAGGGCAAGCGTATCCTTAGGGAAGCACGAGCCGCCGTAGCCGGGTCCTGCATGCAGGAACTTGTCACCGATGCGCTTGTCCATGCCGATACCCTTGGCGACCTTCTGAACGTCGGCGCCGATCTTTTCGGACAGGTCGGCAATCTCGTTGATGAAGGTAATCTTCATCGCCAGGAAGGCGTTGGCGGCATATTTGATGAGCTCGGAGGTGCGGCGTTCGCAGAAATAGAGCGGCGCTTCATTGAGGTAAAGCGGACGGTAGACTTCACGCATGACCTCGATGGCTCGCGCATCTTCAGTGCCGATCACGATGCGGTCGGGCCGTTTGAAATCGGTGATGGCCGCGCCCTCGCGCAGGAATTCGGGATTGGAGACGACGGAAATATCCTTTTCCGGAAATTCGTCTCGGAAGATGCGCTCGATTTCGTCTCCGGTGCCGACCGGTACCGTGGATTTTGTCACGATCACCGTAAAGCCCCTGACGGCGGCAGCAATCTCGCGCGCCGCTGCATAGACGTAGCTCAGGTCCGCATGCCCGTCGCCGCGGCGAGATGGCGTGCCGACCGCGATGAAGACCACGTCGGCTTCGCCGACGGAAGGAGCGAGATTCTTCGAAAAATCGAGGCGGCCGGCACTGCGATTTTGCTGGATGATGGCTTCGAGGCCGGGCTCATAGATCGGCACTTCGCCGGCTTCTAGAGCGTTGATCTTGGCTTCGGATTTGTCGACGCAGGTTACATGGTGGCCAAAATCTGCGAAGCAGGCGCCCGAGACGAGCCCAACATAACCCGAACCAATCATCACAATGCGCATGGTGCAACCTTCATTCAACGAAAAGTGGCCCGACCATCAAGGCGGACCACCATCCGTGTTACAGGGGCGGGGAACCAAGTTCAAGACCGCCAAAAAGCTTAGGCTCAGGTTCTACCGAACTCGTCCACGATACGGATGATATCGTCTTCGCCGAGATAGGAGCCCGTCTGGACTTCGATAAGTTCCAGCAGAATCTTGCCCGGATTTGCAAGGCGATGGACTTCACCGAGCGGGATATAAACTGACTCGTTTTCGCGCAGCATCTGCACATTGTCGCCGATCGTAACTTCGGCTGTTCCCTTCACCACGATCCAATGCTCGGAACGGTGATGATGCTTCTGCAGCGACAGCTTCTTGCCGGGTGTTACGAAGATACGCTTCACTTGGAAGCGATCGCCGTTGAAGATCGAGGTGTAGCCGCCCCAAGGACGGTAAGATGTGGGATGGGTCTCGGTCAGCTTCGATGTCTTCTTATGGCCGGCGAGCAGCTTGACGAGCTTGCCGACTTCCTGGCTTTCCTTCAGGGGGCCGACGTAAACGGCGTCTTCGCTGGCAATAACGGCGACATCGTCCATGCCCTGGACGGCAAGGTGAACGCCATGCGTCATCACGAGCGAGTTGCGGGTGTTGACGACCGTCGTGTTGGCCGCGGCGATATTGCCGTTTTCATCCTGAGTGCCGGTTTTCCAAACGGCATCCCAGCTACCCATGTCCGACCACTTGAAGGCGGAGGGAACGACTGCGGCCTTGGACGTTTTTTCCATGACTGCGTAATCGATGGAGATGTCGGGGCTCTTTGCGAAGTGTTCGGCATCGAGACGGGTGAAATCGAGATCACGCGTAGCCTTGGAGAGTGCCTTGTCCGCCGCCTTCAGCACATCAGGTGCATATTCCTGCATTTCGGAAAGCAGTTCGGCGACCGGGAACATGAAGATACCTGAGTTCCAGTAAAAGCCACCGGCGGTCAGCATCTGCTCGGCCTTCTCGCGAGCCGGCTTTTCGACGAAGCGCTTGACCTCGTGCGCGCCGCTTGCAAGCTGCTTGCCAACCTCGATGTAACCATAGCCGGTCGCCGGCTCCGTCGGCGTGATGCCGAAGGTGACGAGCTTGCCCTTGAGGGCTGCATCCCGTGCCGTGCGGATGGCGTCGAAATAGGCATCGTCTGCAAGGATCTCGTGATCAGAGGCCAGCATCTGAATGATGGCTTCCTTGCCGAAATGCTCCGAGGCCAGGCTCGCAGCAGCTGCCACTGCGGCAGCAGTGTTGCGGGCAACAGGCTCCAGCAATACAGCGGCGAGCGGAATATCAAGTTCGCGGGCCTGTTCCGCGACGAGGAAACGAAAGTCCTCATTCGTCACAACGACAGGGGCTTCGTAAAGCGCCGGATCGGAAACGCGAACCAGGGTTTCCTGAAACAGGGTCTTGTCCCCGACAAACTGGATGAACTGTTTCGGCGCCGTTGCGCGCGAGAGCGGCCAAAGGCGCGTGCCCTTGCCGCCAGCCATGATCACGGGAACGATTTTCTGTGTCATCGGATGCTCTTCCTTGAAATGAACGGCCAGGTTTGTCGCATGCTTACCGGGCTTCTGCCCAGCGCTTAATTCGGGTCAATCCCGCATTCAAGAGTTGTAAGGCGGCTGCCTCGCTTTCGGCTTCTACATAGCAGCGCATTTCCGGCGCATTGCCGGACGGCCGAAAATGAATGATGCGGCCATCGCGCAACGTCACGCGCAAGCCGTCAATATCGCTTTTCGAGCTTACCTCGCCAATAGGCTGCAGGAATTCTGCGAGGTTGGCGTCGGATTCACGGAGGTAAGCCATCAAGGCTACGCTGGTTTCGACCGGGAAGTTCTCAAGACGATCAGCCGCTGCAAAGGGCAGTTTGTATGAAGCCGCGACGATCGAAAGCGGCTCCTTGCGGATTGCGGCGAGCGAAAGCGTTGCCAGCATAGGCAGGAAGCAGTCGCGCGTGGGCAATGCTCGCACGCTGCGGCCGTTGATATCGAAGGGTGTTGCGGTCAGGAGCCCGCCGTTCGCTTCGAAGCCCATCACCAGATTCTTGCCTGCGGCAACGGTCTCTTCCATGCCGGCAATCACGAAGGGAGAGCCGACACGGGTACGAATGACTCTGAAGGATCCTGCGGCTTCAATTCCCGAATTGGAGGTGACCGGCGTGACGACGGTACCGGCACCGAGGAAATTGGCTGAAATCAATCCCAGAAGATCTCCGCGCAACGGCGTTCCGGTTTCATCGGCAACCAGCGGACGGTCGCCATCGCCATCCGTGGAAACAATCGCATCAAGGCCATGTGTAGAGGCCCAGCTCTTCAGAAGGGCGATCGTCTCTTCGGAAACGGCTTCGGTGTCGACCGGGATAAAGGTTTCGGACCGGCCAAGAGCGACGACCTCCGCGCCATAATGGGCAAGAATATCGACCATCAAGTCGCGGGCGACCGTGCTGTGCTGATAGATGCCGATCTTCATGCCGAGAAGCGCACGTGCCGGCAAGAGAGCTGCATTGCGCTCAAAGAAGAGCTGCAGGCAGGGTGCAGAGTGATCCTCGACGGCTACAGGTTCGCTAACGACCGATTCGCCGGAGGCTTCGATTTCGGCAGCAAATCGGGTAATCGCTGCTTCGTCCGCTTTGTCGATCTCGCCGTCTGGGCGGTAGAATTTGATGCCGTTGCGGTCCGCCGGGATATGCGAACCCGTTATCATCAGGCAAGCGGCCTTTCTTTCCAGGCCGTAAAGCGCAAGCGCCGGTGTCGGGACCGTGCCGCAGTCTAGAACTCTAAAGCCGAGGCTTGCGAGCGCGCCGGCGCAGTTGCCGGCAATCTCCGGGCTGGACTCCCGGAAATCACGGCCGATCAGAATGACATCGCCCTGTGCGGCTTTGTTGCTCTGCAGCAAATATTTGCCGAAAGCCATGGCATAAAGCGCCGATGCACGTCCTGTGAGATCTACCGAGAGACCACGAAGGCCGCTTGTCCCAAACTTCATGCGAAACACCCTCGCGCTGTGAACAACCGATTTCTACTGTGCTGATTTGCTTGGGTAAACAGCAAAATTAGGGCATAGTTAAAACGGCAGACGGCATAGCAAAGTATTGCCATCATTTGCGTATCGTTACCAGCACTTTTGGTAATGGTGGAGAATTTCCAATTTATGACAATCCAAGCTCTCTTCGCATCTGCGAGATAGCAAGGCATAGCGTCACAGCCGTCGCGTATTGTGGCTCTGGGTAATTTTGCTAAAACGGCTTTCGTACATGGGTTGCATCGATCCGGGAGGTTTGCGTCGTGAACGACACGTCAGTCACTCTTGAAGAGAGTTGGAAAGCGGCGCTCGCGGGCGAGTTTGCAAGTCCCTACATGCAGCAGCTCAAGATCTTTCTCGTCGAGCAGAAGCAGCTTGGCAGACAGATTTTCCCCAAAGGCGGGGAGTATTTCCGCGCCCTGGATCTGACGCCGCTTGCGAAGGTTAAAGTCGTGATTCTTGGGCAAGATCCTTATCACGGCATCGGCCAGGCTCATGGACTCTGCTTCAGCGTTCGCCCGGGCGTGCGTATTCCGCCATCACTCGTCAATATCTACAAGGAGATGGCGACCGATCTGGGGATCTCGCCGGCGCGGCACGGCTTCCTTGAACATTGGGCCCAACAGGGCGTGCTTCTCCTCAACAGTGTGCTGACCGTGGAGGAATCTCAGGCGGCCTCGCATCAGGGCAAAGGCTGGGAACGTTTCACCGATGCGGTCATCCGCAAGGTGAACGACGAATGTGAAGCCGTCGTTTTCATGCTCTGGGGCTCCTATGCCCAAAAGAAGGCGGCTTTTGTCGATTCAAGGCGGCATCTGGTGCTGAAGGCGCCGCATCCGTCGCCGCTTTCCGCCCATAACGGCTTTTTCGGATCGCGGCATTTCTCCAAGGCGAATGCGTTTCTGCAGTCGCATGGCCGTGAACCTATTGATTGGCAGCTTCCAGTCAATCCTTGAACGCTGCCGCATTGTCGTTCACAAAATGGAGACAATGCGTGTCAGCTTGCCGGACTATGAGAACCGGCTCGAAAGGCTCATCTATGACCCATCGAAAGCCCGCCTGTTGCGGGCAGAAAGAGGTCTCAAATGCTCGATCAAATCAAGGGTCTGCACCACGTTACATCGATGGCCGAGGACGCCCGGACCAACAATCAGTTCTTCACCAATGCTCTGGGCCTGCGCCGCGTCAAGAAGACCGTCAATTTCGACGCTCCCGATGTCTATCACCTCTACTACGGTGACGAGACCGGTTCGCCGGGCACGATCATGACCTATTTCCCGTTCCCGAAGATGGCGCAGGGGCGTCCGGGCACAGGTGAAGTCGGCACCACGGTCTACTCGGTTCCGCAGGGCTCGCTGGGCTTCTGGAGCGATCGCCTGACCAAGCTCAATGTCACTGGCTTGAAGACGGATGAATCCTTTGGTGAAAAACGCCTGAGTTTTGCTGGTCCCGATGGCGACGGCTTCGCACTTGTCGAGGTCAAGGATGACGCTCGTGCTCCATGGACGCACGGTGGCGTCAGCGAAGATCATGCCATCAGAGGCTTCCACTCCGTTGCCATGCGGCTGAGAGATGACGGTGCCACGGCCGAACTTCTGAAGTTCATGGGTTATGAAGTTCAGGAAGAACGCGACGGCGTCAAGCGTCTCACCATTCCCGGCGGGAACGGTGCGCATCTCGTCGATCTTGAAACCATGCCCAATATTGCCCGTGCGCTTCCGGGCGCCGGTTCCGTCCACCATGTCGCTTTCGCCGTCGAAAACCGCGAGAAGCAACTCGAAGTGCGCAAGGCGCTGATGGACACGGGCTATCAGGTCACCCCGGTCATCGACCGCGATTACTTCTGGGCAATCTATTTCCGTACGCCGGGCGGCGTACTGTTCGAGATCGCCACCAACGAGCCCGGCTTTGACCGCGACGAGGACACGGCTCACCTCGGCGAAGCATTGAAGCTGCCACAGCAGCATGCGCATCTGCGTGCCCTTATCGAGCAGCATCTCCAGCCGCTCGAAGCCTAAGCGGAGACAGAACGATGACGAACAATGGATATGTGCACCGGCTGCATGCCGGTGCACCCGGAAAGCCCATTCTCTTCGTGCTTCACGGGACGGGGGGTGACGAGAATCAGTTCTTCGATTTCGGCAGGCGATTGCTGCCGGAGGCGACCATCGTTTCGCCGCGCGGCGACGTATCCGAGTATGGGGCGGCGCGCTTCTTCAGGCGAACCGGTGAGGGTGTCTACGACATGGCTGACCTCGCTCGGGCGACGGACAAGATGAGTGGTTACGTCCAGGATCTGGCCTCGACGCATGGTGCATCCAGGATTCTCGGACTAGGATTTTCGAATGGCGCCAACATTCTGGCGAACGTGCTTATCGAGAAGGGCCTGTTCGACGCAGCGGCGCTGCTTCATCCGCTTATCCCTTTTCGACCGCGCGCCAATCCCGATCTTGGCGGCCGCAGAATATTGATTACCGCAGGTCAGCGCGATCCGATCTCACCTGTCGCGTTGACCGAAGCGCTCTCCGCCTATTTCGAGAGCCAGAATGCACAGGTGCAGACGGAATGGCATTCGGGAGGCCATGACATCCGCCCCAATGAGATTGAGGCGATCGGCGGCTTCTTTTCGGAACTGACATGAGCAAAAAAATTATGCGGCGAATTTCGCCGCATAATCCATTTCAGGCTCTGCTCGAAATGTGTTCTTACGATTCGTGATAGTAGGCGGAGTAGCGGTTGTAATAATACTCGCCGGAACCATAGGAACGATAAAGCTTCAGCTTTTCCGTATCGACCTTGTTCAGCACCACGCCGATGCACTTCTGCATGAGTTCAGGTTGAACCGCGAAGGTCGTGCGAACGACGCGCCGCGATGTGCGGCCCCATTCGATGACAGCCAGAGAAGCATCGAGCATCGGGCTGATCGCACGGGCGTCGACGACTGGGCCAAGCGGGGGCAGGTCGAGAACGATATAGTCGAAATGTGCCTTCAATTCATCCAGCATGTTGACCATGATGGATGAGGAAAGCAGGTCAGAGGAGTGCGGCACGCGACGCTTGACCACGGCCGGCAGGAAAGCGAGCTTGGTCTTGCTGTCGAGCAGCAGCACGTCCTTCAGTGGCCGGCCTTCCAGCAATGCTTCCAGAATGCCCTGTTCCGCATGGCGGCCGATGGCGCGCGTCGCACCCGGATTGCGAAGGTCGGCGTCGATCAGCAGTGTGCGTGAACCTTGCATCGCCAAGAGTTGCGCAAGGTTGATGGCGATGGTCGACTTGCCTTCGCCCGGAAGGCTGGAGATGACGCCGATAACCTTGCTGCGCGAGCTCGGATTTTCCATGTCGACAGCGATTTTGGCGCTGCGCATCGTCTCGGCGAAGGCCGACAGCGGATGATTGACCACGTAATTGGTGATCCCGTTGCCGGTTTGCAGTCCGCGGCCTGCCTCCAGATCGTTGGCGCCGTTGGCGGCTTCTTTCGCATCAACAGCGGGAACATGACCGATATATTCCAGCGACAGGACATCGCGAACCTGATCGCCGGTTCGGAAGAACCGGTCACGGAATTCTCGATAGGCACCGACGCCGCTGCCAAAGACTGCACCAAGCGCAAGTGCAAGAGCAAGGACGAGCGGCTTCTTTGGCGAGCTAGCAGACACAGGTACCTGCGGCCTGGTGATGACGCGCGCTTCCGTGATGGGGAAGGTCTGCTGTTGAGTTGCTTCCTGGAAGCGGGCCAGGAAGGTCTGGTAAAGGTTGCGATACGTATCGGCGGTACGCTCAAGCTCGCGCAGTTGAACCTGGGTTTCTCCCGCGGCAGCCGTTACGCTGGTCGCTTGCGTAACACTGTCCTGAAGAGATTTTTCTCGGCTCTGGGCGACCTGAAGCTCACTCTGATAGCTTTCGGCAATACGATTCAGTTCTTCGAACATCAGCCGCTGGTATTCGGCCATTTCGCCCCGCAAACGAACGGCTTGAATATGATCCGGTCCCAGGCGAGCCGAGATATCGGCCTCGATCTTCGAAGCTTCAAGATACTTTTTGCGCAGGTCGTTGGAAATGGAGTTATCGAGAACGTCGGTTACGATCGCATCCGTGCGCTTGTTGTCGATGATCGATTTGACGCGTTCATATTTCGCCTGGGCTTTTGCCGTTTCGGCCTGGGCCGTAATAAGCTGGGTCGTCAATTCAGAGAGCTGCTGGTCGCTGAGAAGCTGGTATTGTCCGCCGGTGCTGACAAGCCCCTTCGCGGTACGGAACTTCTGGACCGCAAGGTCCGATTCAAGTGCCTTCTGCCGCAGTTCGTCGATGCGTTCCTGCAGCCAGTCGCTCGCGCGGCGCGTCGCCTCGTATTTTGAGTTCAGCTTGTCCACGAGGTAGGCGTCAGCGATTGCGCCCGCAATTTTTGCTGCGAGATCCGGCGACGTCGAGGTGTAGCTTACGGACAGAGCGTATGTGCGTCCCACGCGCTCGACATCCATATTGGAAACGATCTTGTCAGATGCCGCCCGTCGCTTGGCGTCCAGATCATCGGCGTCGACATCCGCGCTCGCAAACCATTTGCGGAAATTGAGCATCGAACGAAGCATGGCGATTGGCGAGGTGTCCGGCGAGGTAAAGGCCGGATTGTCCAGCAACTTTAGCTTGTCTATGACGGCCAGGCTGATCGTGTCGGACTTGAACAGCTCGACTTCGCTTAATACCGATGCGTCATCCTCTACGGGAACGCCGGCATTGGAAAGTTGGCTCAGGAGCTCGCTGTTGCCACGGTCAATGAGTACGCTCGTCGCTGCAGTATATTTTGGAACTGCGGTGACGATGTAAACAATCCCTAATACAAGGAAGGCAATTGCTGCAATCGCAACCGGTCGCCATTGACGTCCGGCGATTGCGATCAGCTTTTCAACGTCGATAGTGTCTCTTGACTCAGAGTGTTCCCACTCTTCGTTTGCGTATGCCGGGACCTTATCTGGCGAAAGCAATCCGAGACCTCCATTAAGTTGCGTCATATTAGGTAAAGGGTCTGTAGGTGCGCTTAATCAAATGCTTCGAGGAAGCCAAGCGAAAGTGGGCGCACGCTACATGAACGAGTGGCGTCAATCAATGTTTAAGCTCAAGCCGGGACAAAGCGCCCCGGCATCGATACCGTCAATCTGCATCAGGCCGCATTGACGCCATATTTGCGCTGCGGTGATTTTCACTGACTATCTTAGCATCCGGCAACGCCGCTGTGACACCCCAACCTTTATGAAATTTATGAGAGGAATTTAGCTTTTTCTCACTCTCTGGCTCTAGATTAGGTGTGTATTGATGGGTGAAAAGCGCTCCGATGTCAACGGAATCCATTAATTCTTAACGATTCGTAAGAAAATCTTTGGAGTTATCGAGCTTATGTTCGAGATAAAAATGGATGTATGGCGGCTTAATCCGTGGTGTTTATTGAATTATGCTTCCGTTATTGGTGGGTATATTTTTAATTATTTGTTAATGCGCGCCAGAAGTTCGCGGAAGGTGCGGGGCTGTCTTATGCGCGCGAGCTGCGGCTGAGCGCACTTCAGGGCCTCGAGGATCAAAATAGAATGTCGAACTCTCATGTGAAGCGCCATCAAAGCTTTATAAGCCCAACTTTGTTTGGGGTGTTTCAGAAGCTCATGGGCAAAGGCAAGCCGCTGCCTCTGGTGCGCGAGCAGGCTCGACAAAGGCTCCATTTCGAGCCGGCTGATTTTTCTGCCATTTACGCTATCGGTGACATACACGGCTGTCACGGCAAGCTTCTTGAGGCCAAGCAGAAGATAATCGAGGATTTTTCGAGGTATACGGGAACGGCATTGATAGTCATGCTTGGGGATTACGTAGATCGTGGCGTGTCCTCTAAAGATGTCCTTGAGCACCTCGGCAAGCCAACACCACCCAACATAAAGCAAGTCGCCTTATGCGGTAATCACGACGACGCGTTTCTTCAATTGCTTGAGGAGCCGGACCTGCTTCGGAGCTGGTATCGCTTCGCCGGCTCGGAAACCCTGAAATCATACGGGATCGATGTCGGCTATTTGCTGAAGCATGGCAGCAATGGGGCAGCGGAGCGCGCAATAAATGATGCGGTTCCGGCTCACCATAAAAAATTATTAGCCGAGATGCCGTCGATGCTCACTGTGGGTGATATCGTTTTCGTGCATGCCGGGATCAGGCCGGGTATCGCTCTCTCTGAGCAGAGGGACAGTGATTTAATGTGGATTCGTGAGCCCTTTCTGACACGAGGTCCGGAACTGCCCTTGCTGGTAGTGCATGGTCACACGCCGGTCGCTCGACCGTTTTTTGGCAATGGCCGGATCGCTATCGACACCGGCGCATTCGCCACTGGCAGGATGACAGTGCTGCGCATCGTGAACCGCCAAGCTGTCGTGCTAAGCTGAAGCGGCCGTTTGCCTTACGGCAATTTGTCAGGATCGAAGCCGAACCAGGTGAGTGAACCCTTCTTGTTGGCCGGCAATTGGACAACGGCCTGCTTGACGTAGGGCAGGAGGGCGGGGCTGATTGCAGTCAATGCCGGTGCGACTTTCCGCGAATCCCCAAGTCTTAAGAGAAGGCTGACGTCGCTCTCAACCGTGGTTCGAGCATTTTCAAGCGTCGTTATGTTCAGATGATTCCAAAAGTAGAATCGGGCAAGAAGGGCAAGCTCGTCCGAAGGAGCGAGCCGTGCTGACATCGTCATCAACCGGGAAATTGCTTTCGGCTCCTGAGCGATTACGGCACGAACAATCGCAAGCCTGAGCCAAAGATTGCTATCGCTCGGCGTGCAAGAGACGGCATGGCGCATGTATCGTTCGGCATCGTCTGCAGCCTTGGCCCAGGCTTCGTAACCCGTGATCTCGTTGGCCGTATCCAGTCTATTCAGCACGAGTGTCGTGCCTGCCATGACGATATCCGAGCGGCAATAGTCGCCGGAGACGATCGTGTCGGTGTCGGCTGCCGTCCTTGCGAGCGTTTCAGGGCTGATCTGACCGGATTGTTCAAGTCTCTCGGCGACAAGAAAGATATCGGCAAAGCGTGCCGACTGCCTGATATCGGCTACGGCGAAGGCCAGTAGCGCAATGACTGTCAGGCTAAAAAGGACGGATAAGGGAGAGGGAACTGACAGCGCAACCCGGGCCGTGGCCCTTCGCCGCGTTTGTCCGCTTGCCTTGGCGCGCTGAGACATGTCCTACCGGTCCGACCTGCTGCAGGAACGATCGGCTCCACTGCCGGCAACGACTCGCGCGATATAGGAGCTTTTCTTTAAACGTTGAAAGGAGAGGAGAGGCCGGACGGCCTCTCTAGATAGAATTACGCAAATTTTGAAAGCGGATTAAATGCTGCCGCTAACAGAGTTGTTGATGATGATCGTAAAATTGCCCCCACCTGAAGCGCCCGTCCGGAGCGAACCCACTCCTGAAGCGTTGGTCTGGAGCGAGCCTCCGCCCTGCGCGGCGCCGCCACCATCTGTGCCATCAGCCGGTCCACCCAAGCCTGACGCACCAGGGCCGCTGATGTCGCCGCCACCTGCAGGGCCTGCGCCCACGCCGCCGAGTGCTGCAACAGCGGTCTGGTTGGTCAGCGAAGCTTCAAATGCTGTGCGGAAGCTACCAAGCGCAGGGTTACTGACGATTGCTGCTGCCACGGCTGCCGCAATCTCGTCGGCAAGATCGGAGTGCTGCGGACGGCAAACGTTGACGGCACGCCCAAGGCCGGCGCCGATAGCTGCTCTCTGAGCATCGGTTGTTGCAGGATTGGCTGCCAGCGTCAGCAGCATTGCCGTGACGTTCGTTTCGGTTGCCGCAAGATCGCGAACCGAGCCAGTAAGCACGCTATCGGACGGATTGCCCGTGAGAATGCTGGCTGGCGTTGCATTAAAGGCGTCCATCTGAGAGCCGCTTGCCGCGCCCGGGCCTGAAAAGCAGTTGCCTGCAAAGGACGACGTCGCAAGGCAAAGAGTGCCGAATGCGAATACAGCCGTACCTTTCAATATATTTATCCCTGCCCTTACCATTCCAGCCTCCAAAAGATATCGGCGCTTATAACATAAACTCCGATGAGCACCAGTCCGTTCAATGTCAGGCGCTCGAAGTATCGTTTAATATATTTAATCCCCAAGATCTTGGATTGCATCGCGGGTATCGAGAGCATCGTTAGAAACGCCTCTGACCGTAGATGTAACCGAGTTCAGGATGTCCAGGAACTTCACGAGTTCAACAGTCTTGGCGTTGGAGACGTACAGGACGTCCTTGTCGGCCATGCGGAACTCCTGAACCGCGAACAGGGTCGCCGGATCACGCAAGTTTGCCCGGAAAATCACCGGCACCTCGTTGCCCTTGAAACGGCTGGTGTCGATGCTCAGGCGCTGCAGAGTGCTGCGGTCGACCTTGCGATAAACCACGACTTCGCGCGGGTCTGCGCGGCTGTCGAGGAGGCCGCCGGCCTTTGCCATGGCTTCGCCAAGGGTCAGGTTCGAATCCTCGAAGTCGATGCGGTTGTTGGTGCCGGAGGCGCCAAGAGCGATGAATGTACGGCGCTCATGCTCGACCGAGACCGTGTCGCCCGGCGCGAGATAGATGTTTTCGGCCGGGTTCTTCAGCAGAGTTTCGTAAGCGACGGTCGCCGTCTTGCCACGACGCTGCAGCGTCACGTTTGTCTCGATATTCGGAGTCGTGAGACCGCCAGCCTCAGAAATCGCATCCAGGATGCGATCGCCGGCCGGCGAAAGAACGATCTTTTGCGGGTCGTTGACGTCACCGACGACGGCTACTTCGGAGGAACGGCTGGTCGTGGTCGTGAGAACGACCTGCGGCTCGATAGCACGGCTCGCCAGCTTATCCTCAATATCTTGTTCAACTTCTTCCTTCATGCGGCCAGCAGCGGGAACGCGGCCTGCATAAGGAATGCTGATGGTGCCAGACTTGTCGATGGTCTGCTGAGGCAACGTGATGTAGTTGCCCGGGCGGCTGCCCGCGTCGGATGGGATGAAAAGACCGCCCGACTGAGCTTCAAAAATTGAAACCTGCACGACATCACCGAAGCCGAGCGGGATGTCCGGAGCGCCGCCTCGGCCACCGCTGAATCCGGTCCGCAGAGAGCTTGACGGAATCTTATCGAAATAGGGCAGGATTCCCTTGTTGAGATCGATCAGAACGTAGTCGATTCCAACTTTGCGCTCGGGTGTTGTGACCTTAATTGCTGCATCGCGGTCGATATCCTTGTGGTCCGGACCGGACCTAGGGAGAGAAGTGCAGCTGGAAAGCGCGATCAGCATCGACACAATGATGCTGCCGCGTCGAGTTACAGGAATGCCCATCATGACCCTACTTGGTAATAGCACTAACACCGTCTAGCCCGGTGGCAACTTAAATGACAAGTAAATATCCGACTCTGTCAGATACTGCATACCTAACAGAAGGTTATTGTGGCAATAGGGCAACATGGATTGTTCCAATTATGGTAAATTAGCGAGAGTTGATGCGTTAAGATTCTGTGGTAATTCGCATGCAACTCAAACGAATATTATGATCTTCTTTAGTGGCGATTTTATGTGTCGTCAGCCTTTAAATCGTCATATTTCGAGGATCTCCGCGGGGCGCTCGATTCTCATGCCGGATGGCAGGTCCTTCTTGTTTTCACTGACCCTTTCTTCGCGCCCGCAGCAAATTGAGATAATCGTCGCGAGAAATGCGGTGAAGAATACGGCAAAACCGGGTATCTGGATCGAAAAATCGACGGCGGAATGAACTGCTGTCAACAAGGTGCCTGCGCAACCCAAAATTGAGTAGTGCCTGAGCCGACGGCGGTCCTGATAACCGCTCCAGAAGGCGCGCATGAGCACGAAAAAGATCAGGCAGGCGACGACAGGGAATATTATTCCCAGTGTCAGAAAGCCCTCGAGGTAGGCGCTGTGCGCCCTGTCCACAATGCCGCCAATTCCGCAATCAGGCGTTCGATAGGCTGGAAAAACGGTGCGGAATGTGCCGAATCCGGTTCCCTGCAGCCAGTTCTGAGAGAGGGCGTGTATCGTATCGGACCAGACGCAGAAGCGATCGTCATCAGCGCCTCGCTGGTCTGCACGCAGGATGGCTCGGCCGCCGAATATCGCCGCGAAAACGAGAACAAGGGCGACCGCTCCGGCTGCCGTCAACCATTTTCCGGTCGCCGAGGCGCCCGCCTGAGGATGCCGCTTGGAGCGTCTGCTTTTCCACTGACCGGCGAGATAGGGGAGGTAAATGATCGAGCCTAGGCCTGTGGCAAACAGTCCGGCACGGGATTGAGTGAGCATGAGCGCGGTCAGGCAGGAAAGGCCAAGGCCGGCGAAAAGCCAGAAACGCAGGCCCTCGTTGGATCCGCCTGGTTGCGCGGATGAAAAGCCGAAATAGGCGCGGCCGTTTTCCGAGGCAAATGTCGCCAGCATCAGAAAACTCAGCCCCAGGAAGGTCGCTGCCGTGTTGCGGTTGACGAAGACTGCAGTGAGGCTGTCGAGATAATAGCGCTTGTTTTCGGTCAGCAGCATCTTCGGAAAGAGCAAGAACTGGCCAAGTCCGAAGAGTGAAACCAAACCTGCTCCAACGGCGAGTACGATCAGAATACGCCGCGCTCGCCTGTCCGTGTCGGCGATGATGAGGCCAGTCAAAAAAGTCATGCCGGGTAGCGCTATATAGAGAAGCGAGGCGAGGGAGTCTGCCGGCGCGACCGATATCGTGTCTCTTGAGGCGCCAGCGAGCCCGTCGGCATCCTTCCAGATCGGATTGACGAGGGATGGCCAGGGGATGCGGACGGTCTGGATAACGATCCAGGCCGAGGTGATGATCAAAAGAAGCAGCGCCGAGACGAAAACCCAGCGAGCACGTCGGGGCTCACCGAAAAGCAATAGCGCCGCAAGACCCAGAGTGAACATGCAGATTGCGATGGCCGCGAACGGCTTTGCATCGACCAGGCCGAACGGAATGACCGCAGCCAGCACCACCGCGCTGTAGAGGCCGGCAAGTATGGTCTTCAATCTATCCGTCACAGGCACGGCCAAACTTTGAGAGGTCGGCCGCCCCTCCGGCGCCGCTGTTTTTGTCTCTGCAAGAATTGTGCGACTTTTGCAACCCCGCACGAATCCGGTGCGACAATCGTACCAGAATTGGCCGCCACATTCGGTTGCTTCGGAAAAAAGATAGTTCGCTAAAATTGTCCAGAACGATTTAAACGGATCGAGAGCCCTGCCTCCGTATGTTCCCGTCGTTGGCTGAAGCTGGATAGAGCTTCGACCAATGGAAGCCGGATTTCAACCGGCATGGACATTCGACCGCAATGCGGTCGTCGAAACGGGGTAAGAAAATGTTTAGGCACGCGCTGGTTACTGCGGTGACGCTTGCATCTCTGTTTGCGGTTCAGACCGCGCAGGCCGCCGGTCCTGCCGGTATTGCCCGCGGATTGAAGGCCGCGCCGGCATTCAGCTATATTTCCGAAAAGCGCCGGACTACGGCACCTTTCGCCCATGTGATGTTCTGCGCGCAAAACCCCAGTGAATGCGAGGCACGCGGTGGAGCTTCGGAAATTTCGCTGAATGAATTCGCGAACAAGCAGCTTCGATCGGTCAATGCCTCGGTCAACCGTTCGATTCGCCCGGTCAACGACAGCCAGGATCAGGGCGATGTCTGGCAGGTGAACGTGAAATCGGGTGACTGCGAGGATTTCGCGCTGACGAAGCGTGATCATCTCATTGCCATGGGCTGGTCGCCGAAGGCACTGCGGATTGCGGTGACCAAGACGCCTTACGGCGAAGGTCACGCGGTTCTGGTCGTCAAGACCGATCACGGCGATCTTGTGCTCGACAACCGCACGAATGCGATCAAGGGCTGGAAGGATACGGATCTTCGCTGGCTGATGATCCAGTCAGGCGATAACCCCCGCGTATGGTACGAACTCTGATTGGATCTGCTGCACCGTAAAACCAGCCGGACAGACGGTTCTTAGCCGAGCCGTTGGTTTCGTATCACGAACATGGATGGCGTGGCGCCCATTGCGTCACGTTCTGGGCTCCATCAAAAAGGCGTCACTTTCCGCGGGCACAAGTTCCAGCGGCCAGATGCGGTTACGCACTCCATTGCTGTAGGTTTCCGAATAGGCAGGCATTCCCGCAAGCAAGGTTTCGGCAAGTGCCGCACCGAGGTCAGGCAGCGACATGCGGAAGCAGGTGAGTGTCGGCTGCAGGAATCTGGCGCGGGGTTCCTCGCGGAAGCCGATAACAGCGAGATCGCGGCCGGGGACGATGCCGGCTTCGACAAGGCGGCGGTAGAGGCCGATCGCCATCAGTTCGTAGATCAAAATGATCGCTGTGGGTTTGTCCTCGATCCGCAACAGTTCGTCGCCGGCTTGATACCCGCCCTGTTCACTGGACTTCACGCGGATCACCAGCTTCGGATCATAGCCGATACCATGCTTCTCCAGGGCCTTCCGGTAGGCATCGACAAAGATATAGCCGAGATTGATCTCCCCTGACGGTGCGGCAATCGCAATGCGGCGATGCCCCTTGCCGACGAGCCGGTCGACGGCGCAGGTCGCGACACCTTCGAAATCAAGGTCGATCCAGGTGAAGTTGCCGCCGCCGGAAGAGCTGCGACCAAGCGCGACGAAGGGGATCTTCGCCTTGACGAGCAAATCGATGCGTTTGTCGATGCGTTGAGTTGCGGAGATGATCATGGCATCGACGACACGGCGCGCCACCATACGCTTAAGATACTCGTAGGGATCCTCGTCGCTGGGGCAGGGCAGCATGACGAGATCGAGTTTATGCCGCGACAACACGCTTTGGAGCCCGCCGGTGACGCCGAGGAAGAAGTTGTCGCTGTTTTCGACCGTCTCCGTGCTGGATTCAATCATCAGGCCGATGACGTTGGTCGTTCCCTGACGAAGACTGCGGCCGGATTGATTGGCCACGTAACCGAATTCTTCGGCGGCGGCCAGCACGCGCCTGCGGGTCTCCTCGTTGACATCGGCCTTGCCGTTCAGCGCACGCGAAACCGTCCCGATCGATATATCGAGATGTTCGGCGAGCTGGCGGATACCCTTCATGTGCAAACTTTCTTCCGGTAGGCGGATCCTCTGATCTT
>Ga0209564_1000657_pt1 | contig 51494 bp, 50 predicted proteins | sample AraplaCol_mMF_r2_FD_184272 | JGI IMG/M metagenome (GOLD analysis project Ga0209564, IMG submission 184272) | Arabidopsis root microbial communities from North Carolina, USA - plate scrape MF_Col_mMF_r2 (SPAdes) (version 3) | ecosystem: Host-associated > Plants > Roots > Endosphere | place: USA...
ACCGCAGGTTGCCCCGCAGCGAAGCGTAGGGGACGCAGCAACCAGGGTCGCCTTTCTTTTGCTTACTTTTCTTTGGCGAAGCAAAGAAAAGTGAGTTGCCGCCGGGCAACCCCCGGCCAGCAGGCCCATGCAAAAGCCAAGGCGCGCAAGCCGGCGCAAGACCCGGCAGTAAAAGCTCACCGCCCAAGATACACCTCTATCACCCGCTCATCCGCCTGCACCTGGTCAAGAGTCCCTTGCGCCAACACAGCCCCATCACAAAGCACAGTGACGATCTCGGAAATCGTCTTGATAAAACTCATATCGTGCTCCACCACCATCAGCGAATGCTGCCCCTTGAGCGTCAGGAACAGCTCCGCCGTCCGCGCAGTTTCCTCATCGGTCATGCCGGCAACCGGCTCGTCGAGCAGCAGCAGCTTGGGGTCCTGCATCAGCAGCATGCCGATTTCCAGCCACTGCTTTTGCCCGTGGCTCAGGTTGCCGGCCAGGCGGCCTACGCTGTCGGCCAGGTGAATCGTCACCAGCACTTCGGCCAGGCGGTCGCTCTGGGCCGAGTCAAGCCTGAAGAACATGGAGTGCTTCACGCCCTTGTTGGTCTTCAGGGCCAGCTCCAGGTTTTCAAACACGGTGAGCTGCTCGAACACCGTGGGTTTCTGGAACTTGCGGCCTATGCCCAGCTGGGCGATCTCGGCTTCCTTGTGGCGCAGCAGGTCAATCGTGCTGCCGAAGAACACCGTGCCTTCATCAGGCCTCGTCTTGCCGGTGATGATGTCCATCATCGTCGTCTTGCCGGCGCCGTTGGGGCCAATGATGCAACGCAGCTCGCCGGGCGCGATGTCCAGGCTCAGCTTGTTGATGGCCTTGAAGCCGTCAAAGCTCACGCTCACGTCTTCCAGGTAGAGGATGCGGCCATGGGTGACGTCCACCTCGCCGGTGGCATGGGCCACGCGGCTGCCGCTGGCGCTGCGGCCGCCGGATTCGGTGTTCGCCTTGCCGGCTTCGAGCGCAGCACGGCGCTCTTCAATGCGGCGCGCGCCTTGTTCAAGAAGGTCTGGTGTCATTTCGCACCTCCCTTGCGCAGCTTCTTCACCAGGCCCACCACCCCATCGGGCAAAAACAGCGTGACGCTGATAAACAGCAGGCCCAGGAAGTACAGCCAGAACTCCGGGTAGGCCACGGTCAGCCAGCTCTTGGCGCCGTTGACGATAAAGGCGCCGGCAATCGGCCCCACCAGGCTGGCGCGCCCGCCCACGGCCGCCCAGATGGCGATCTCGATCGAGTTTGCCGGGCTCATCTCGCTGGGGTTGATGATGCCGACCTGCGGCACATACAGCGCGCCGGCCACGCCGCACATCACGGCCGAGATCACCCAGATCGTGAGCTTGTAGCCCAACGGGTTGTAGCCCGAGAACATCACGCGCGTTTCCGCATCACGAATGGCCTGCAGCACCCGGCCGAACTTGCTGCCCACCAGCCATTTGGCAAACAGGAAGAAGCCCAGCAGCGTGAGGCCCGTCAGCACAAACAGCGTCATGCGCATCGAAGGCGTGGCCAGCGGGATGTTCAAAATTCGCTTGAAATCGGTGAACCCGTTGTTGCCGCCAAATCCTGTCTCATTGCGGAAGAACAGCAGCATGGCCGCGAAGGTCATGGCCTGGGTGATGATGGAAAAATACACGCCCTTGATGCGCGAGCGGAAGGCAAAAAAGCCGAACACAAAGGCCACAATCCCAGGCACCGCAATGATCAGGATCAGCGTCGCCACAAAGCTGTCGCTCACCGCCCAGTGCCAGGGCAGCGCCTTCCAGTCCAGGAAGACCATGAAGTCCGGCAGGTCGCTCTTGTAGTTGCCGTCGCGGCCGATCTGGCGCATCAAATACATGCCCATGGTGTAGCCGCCCAGCGCGAAGAACACGCCGTGCCCCAGCGAAAGAATGCCGGTGTAGCCCCAGATCAAATCCATGGCCAGCGCGCAAATCGCGTAGCACATGATCTTGCCCAGCAGCGCCACCGCATAGGTGCTCATGTGGAACATGCTGCCCTCGGGCACCCAGAGGTTGAGCACCGGCGCGACGGCGCAGACGGCGATCAGCGCCATCATGAAGGCGCTCCAGCCGCCGCGCGTGAGCAGCGGGCCTTTGGCGGGGAGTTGCACGCGGGAGGCCGCGGTGTTGGGGGTTGCCATGGGAGAAGGGGTGGAGGTGCTCATGGAGGTACTCATGATCAGGCCTCCGCGCTGCGGCCCTTCATCGCGAAGATGCCCTGCGGCCGCTTCTGGATGAAGATGATGATGAAAACCAGCACGGCGATCTTGGCCAGCACGGCGCCCGTCCAGCCTTCTAGGAATTTGTTGAGGATGCCCAGGCCCAGCGCGGCATACACCGTGCCGGCCAGCTGACCCACGCCGCCCAGCACCACCACCATGAAGGAGTCGACGATATAGCCCTGGCCCAGGTCGGGCCCCACATTGCCCACCTGGCTCAGCGCGCAGCCGGCCAGGCCCGCGATGCCCGAGCCCAGCGCGAAGGCATAGGTGTCGACACGTGCGGTGTTCACGCCCATGCAAGCCGCAATCGGCCGGTTCTGCGTCACGCCGCGCACAAACAGGCCCAGGCGCGTGCGGCTGATCAGCCAGGCCACGCCCAGCAGCACCGCAATGGCAAACACAATGATGATCATGCGGTTATAGGGCAGCGAGAGATTGCCCAGCACCTGCACGCCGCCGCTCATCCACACCGGGTTTTCAACGCCGACATTTTGCGCGCCGAAGAGGGAGCGCACCAGCTGCTGCAGCATCAGGCTGATCCCCCAGGTGGCCAGCAGCGTCTCCAGCGGCCGGCCATAGAGGAAGCGGATCACCCCGCGCTCCAGCGCCGCGCCCATCAGCGCCGAGGCCGTAAAGGCCACAGGCAGCGCGGCCAGCAGATACCAGTCAAACGCGCCCGGAAAGTATTTCTGGAACACGCCCTGCACTACAAAGGTGGCGTAGGCGCCAATCATCATCAGCTCGCCATGGGCCATGTTGATCACGCCCATCAGGCCGTAAGTGATCGCCAACCCCAGCGCCACCAGCAGCAAAATGCTGCCCAGGCTGATGCCGCTGAAAATCGCGCCCAGCTTGTTGCCCCACTCCAGCGAAGCCTCCACCTTGGCCAGCGCGGCCTGCAAGGCCACCTTCACATCGGCATCGGCCTCGGTGCCCAGGCGCTCTATCAGCACCGTCTTGGTCGCGGGGTTTTTGCTGCCGGCCAGCTGCGCGGCCGCCGCCAGGCGCTTGGCCTTGTCGCTGCTGCCCAGCAGGATGGCAGCGCGCATCAGCTCCAGCTGGGCCTTGAGCTCGGGCACGGCCTCGGCCGCATAGGCTTTTTCGATCAAGGGCAGGCGCGCCTCGTCGTTGTCGCTCGCCAGCGTCTTGATCGCGTCGCGCCGCTGCTTTTCGTCCTTGGAGAAGAGCTTGAGCGCCGCCAGCGCGTTGTCGATCTCGCTGCGCATCAGGTTGGGGTTGATCACATCCTCTGCATCGGCCGGCAGCGGCACTTCGGCGCCCGTGACCGGGTCATAGGCCTTGTCGTCCTTGACCACAAACACTTTCTCGCCCTGGGTTTTGACCGCATCGTCAGACAGCGCCTGGATAAAGGCCGCCGTCTTCTCATCGGCCGCCGCGGCCGCCTTGGCCAAGGCCTCCACCCGCGCCTCCGTCTCGCCCAGGGCCATGCCCTTGACCTCCTCAGCGGTCAAGGCTTGGGCGTGGGCTGCTGTGAGGAGCGCGAATAAAGAGAAAAGTAAGTGGCGTAGCAGCATGGGTGAAAGAACCTGTAGCTTGGGCGCTTGTACCCACGAGTAGGTACGGTGCCCAGGCTGCAGCCTCCTTGCGGCGCCGGCCGAACCGGCGCCAGAAGAAGTGGTCCAGAGAGCGTAGCGAGCAGCCCGAGGTGGGTTTTGCAGCGCGGAGCCGTACACCGGTACGGCGAGCACTGCAAGGCCCAGATCGGGTTGCGCAGTAGCTCTATGGATTACTTCTTGACGGGCTCGTCAGGCTTCGAGGCATTGCCCTCGATGTAAGGGCTCCACGGCTTGGCCTTCACAGGGCCAGGCGTCTTCCACACCACATTGAACTGGCCGTCGGCCTTGATCTCGCCGATAAACACCGACTTGTGCAGGTGGTGGTTCTTCTCATCCATCTTGCTCACGATGCCCGAGGGTGCGTTAAAGGTCTGGCCGGCCATGGCGGCGATCACCTTGTCGGTGTCGGTGGACTTGGCCTTCTCAACGGCCTGCTTCCACATATTGATGCCGATGTAGGTCGCTTCCATCGGGTCGTTGGTCAGAGGCTTGTCGGAGCCGGGCAGCTTCTTGGCCTTGGCGTAGGCGGACCACTTCTTGATGAACTCGGTGTTGGCCGGGCTCTTGATCGACTGGAAGTAGTTCCAGGCGGCCAGGTGGCCGACCAGGGGCTTGGTGTCCACGCCGCGCAGCTCTTCCTCACCGACCGAGAAGGCCACCACCGGCACGTCCTTGGCCTTCAGGCCGGCATTGCCCAGCTCTTTGTAGAAAGGCACGTTGGAGTCGCCGTTGATGGTCGACACCACGGCCGTCTTGCCGCCTTGCGAGAATTTCTTCACGTCAGCCACGATGGTCTGGTAATCGCTGTGGCCAAACGGGGTGTATTTCTCGTCGATGTCCTTGTCGGCCACGCCCTTGCTCTTCAAGTAAGCGCGCAGGATCTTGTTGGTGGTGCGGGGGTACACATAGTCCGTGCCCAGCAGCACCCAGCGCTTGGCGCCGCCGCCGGCCTTGCTCATGAGGTAGTCAACCGCAGGAATCGCCTGCTGGTTGGGCGCTGCACCCGTGTAGAACACGTTCTTGGACAGCTCTTCACCCTCGTACTGCACGGGGTAGAACAGCAAACCATTCATTTCCTCAACGACGGGCAGCACCGACTTGCGCGACACCGACGTCCAGCAGCCGAAAATCACGGCGACCTTGTCCTGGCCCAGCAGCTGCTTGGTTTTTTCGGCAAACAGGGGCCAGTTGGAGGCAGGGTCCACCACCACAGGCTCGAGCTTCTTGCCCATCACGCCGCCCTTGGCGTTGATTTCCTCGATCGCCATCAGGACGGTGTCCTTCAGCGTGGTTTCAGAAATCGCCATGGTGCCCGACAGGCTGTGCAGCACACCGACCTTGATCGTGTCTTGCGCAAAAGCAGGGAAAGCGCCCAGGCCAGCCAGCGCGACGGCGGCGGTCATGGCCTTGAGGGTGAAGCGACGTTGAGTTGTCATGGTGGGAATCCTCTCTCCGGTAGATAGGTAGGTATGGGGGACGTAGGGACTGAAGGAATCGCATCTCGCTACGGAAAAGCCAGGCAAAACAAGGCTTTAGCGCAACGATGGCTCGATTCTGGGGACCGGAGGGGGATTGGGGAATACGCCGGGTGGCGTATGTGTGGGGGGGGGGCACGCCAAGAGTTTGATCGCAACCCGACAACGAGGCTTTGGACTTCAATTGGTTATCGCGGGCAATTAACCGCCGACGAATAACGGGTTGTAGCGCTGGGTTCCTACCAAGTAGGCTGTTAACGAGCAAGCATCTGTCGAATAATTTCTTGCGCCGCCAGGAACTCCTTCCCGTAGGCATCCCGCAAGCCTTTCCGCGATGTCCACGTGTAATCAAGGTCAGTCAAATCATCCCACCAGTGGCTCAGAGGCAGGTCAGCAACAGCTCCGGGGTGAGTTTCCCCGTTCCAAATAGATTCCGCTAAGTCCGGCTCGATATATCGACCTAGCACCATGTAAGAGGCACTCCCATTCGACCAATTCTTGAATAGCGACCATAGACTGAGAAGATCTCGGGAACCGCCTCCACCGACATGACTACTTACATGCCAAATGTCTGGTAGCTGCCAGAACTTCAACGGATCGCTCTCGATGACCAGGAACGCCTCACCGATGTCGGACTTACTTCGCACTGCATAAACTGTGTCGCAATCTGCCTCTTCAATCAGACTTAAGTACTTCTCCGGCAAAGAGCGGAATTCAACCTCAGAACGAAAGGGCGATCTCCGCCCTGTCGTCAACCATTCCTTGTTGACGGCGAAACGAGAGCAGAACCGATCCAGCAACTCAAACGTCGCTGGAGCTTGACCGACCAAAACAGCCTCGAGCTCCGCCGGAGCCTCCAACTGCATTGCGAGCGCCAGATCTGACACGACGAGTGGCTCGCAACGGTTTTCGTTCATCTTGCCCAATACGCTCGACATACGTTCCGCAATCAGGCGGGTAGAGGGTAAGGGCACAGCCTTCGAACTTGAATATCGCAACCGAAAGGCCTCTTCCACCTCGGAAGGCTCTGCTGGTCGAGACGTACATCCCCGACGCAAAATTGGACGGTGATTCGAATAGTAGATCGCTTCAAATCCCCGCTCTACTTCCACCACACACACCGCTTTGTCATTGTGATATCCCCATATCACATTTGGGTGAACTGAAGGTCGGACGTCTCTGGCGGCGTTAAATATCCGCTGAGCAACCTGATCGCGGATTTTGTTGTCATGGCCATTTTCAACTCCCACAACTCTTCCATCGTTCGAAATACCATACAGAAGCACTCCTGTATTTGACGACGCAAATGCTGCAATGGACTTTCCGATGTCGTGGCCTTGCGATGGTAAGAACTCCTTGAATTCGACGCGCTGCCCCTCGCCTTGTGCGCACAGCTCGGGCAAACGCCGACTGATGCCAGCATCAGCCCAAGGGGGAAGGTTCGTGAGTTCGGTCATTGTCCAATAATCTTATTAGTCAAACATCTCGTGGCGACTATATAACCGATCTGCCACACCCTACTTATCCAGGCATAAGCATTTCCGTTCAGCCGATGTGATGTCTTCTCAAACATTGTTCAATGAAATTTTTAGACCACACATAATTCAACTGAACTCAAGCAGAACATACCTTCTAGGGGAAATTTCTGGACGCTTCAGCCCACATCGCGCAAAGCGCCCCCATGGGAGTTACGACACGGCTTCTTTGAAACTTCCGATAGCAAGGAACCTGTCTCACAGGCGAGTAGCAATCACCTCCTCTATTTAGAGGATATCCAATCGGAATTCCGAATGGACGCCGAATGCTATTCGCCTTACATTTGGCCACTCTAGCCAAGAAGAATCAAGCCTAGCAGGAGGGACACTAATGAACGTTGAACGATTGCACGCTATTGCACTTGCGCTTCAGGATGACTACGAGACAACTAAAATCGTTGAACGACTGAAAGCTCTGGTCACCTCGTTGCACAACCAAATAAACAATCCTTCGGATCCATCGTTTCAACAGGTCGTAGCAACCAATTTGGAATCACTTCGTGATGCCCTTTCCTCTTCCGCTGTATCCGCCTTTCCTCCGACCTGGAAACAGGTTCTAAAGGAGATTGGTGCCGAGGACCTATCCGGGGAGGCATTGGAAATTCAGATCGAAGAAATATTCTCCAGAAATCAGATCACTCTTGCAGTAGCTCATAGAGAGCTGAACGAGCTCCTAACAAATTTAAAAAGCATCGCCACTTCCATCGACGAAATCGTTTCCGCTTTCCATGAACTGGGAATAGGCGCTGAGGACTTAAACACTGGTGAGTGCGAACTTGGGGTTCTAGTTCCTAGGAATTTTGTAGAAAACCGGTTGGACAATTTTTCCAAAGAACTGAGAGAGCTCAACCAGATTTTTGGAGTTTTCTCGGAACTAGCAATTGGCAACCGACCAGGATTTCAGATCCGAACTATCGCATCGACTGACTTATCAATTTTCTTAGATACCGCTCCCGCAGTGGGCGCTTGTGTTGCGATCGCGATGGAAAGGATTATTGCCATCTACCAAAAGCTACTGGAAATTAAGAAGTTGCAGGGTGAGCTCGCAAAGCAAGGACTTGAAAAGAAGAATATGCAAGGCATTGAAGACCACGCAAACAAAGCCATAGAAAAGGAAATCGAAAGTGTAGTCAAAGATCTTGTGAAGGAATATCGCCCAGGATCTCAGAAGGAACGAACCGAGGAGCTATCCATTGAACTGAAATTTGCACTTAAGAAAATTGCCAACCGAATAGATCGCGGATTTAACATTGAAATTCGGATGGGCGAACCTGCGAAAGACGATGATGACAATGAAATTGAGGAAGAGTCAGCGGAAAATAAAAGATATAGAGACCGAATTGAGTCCGCAACCTCTCGAATGCAATTTATACGAGTGGATGGTGAACCGATACTTAGTCTCCCGGAACAAAAACGCGATTCAGAACAGCCCGTAGCACTCGCCAAAAATCCAAAAAAAAGAGCCGCGGCAAAAACAATCCCTCCTGCCTCTTGAAGTCCGGTGGTGATACAAACCCATGGAACCCAACATGTGTCAAATGACTAGAAAAACTTCGAGAGGAAGCGCGAATGTCTAAATACGGATTAGATCCCTATGCGTCAATTGGGCTAACTGAGAATCCTTTTTTGGTTCAGGCACTGAGCCCAGATGAGCGCGGTAAACGACTACTAATTGGACGAGATGAAGAAGTTCGATTGGTTGCCCAACGACTTCATAAGCACGGGAAAATAACTTGCTTAGATGGTCACGTCGGAGTAGGTAAAACAAGTTTGGTAAATGTTGCGGCGTTTAACTGTTTTCAAGCCTATCTCGAGGGCGAGACCAACCAGCTCCTTATTCCAGCGGCCATGTCTTTTCAGTTGAAGAAAGACGGAAACGTTGACCAATTCTGTACCGAGGTCTTTCAGGGAGTTGCGCAAACTTTACTCACCTATCGAAACCACCTGCAACATTACAAAAATACTACCGTTTCACTTCCTCATTTAGATGCTTGGCTGAATTCACCCATTGTTGAGCATCTAAATACATCTGGGGAATCGGGATTCAATTTCGGCATACCTGGAGTTGCAGCCGTTTCAACGAAAGGCGGCATTGGCACTTCCAAGCAAGTAAATCAATCAGTCGGGTTTGCACAAGGCGGATTTGATTCTTTAGTCAAGAAGTGGTTAAACGAGATTTTCTCAGTGCAAGGAAGTGGCGGAGTAGTTTGCGTGATTGATAACATTGAGCTACTGGAAACCGGGACAACCGCCCGCCGAATGCTCGAAGCGCTCCGTGACAAAATTTTTAACCTCAACGGCTTGCGATGGGTGTTTTGCGGTGCAAATGGCGTAATTCACAGTCTAGCCGCATCACCTCGATTGACCGCTTTTTTGAACACGCCGGTTATAGAGGTGGCGAATATTCATCCTTCTCACATTGACCCACTTATAAAAGCTCGACTCCGGGAGTTTTCTACCGACGTAGAAGCTGCAGAGGCAGATCTGCCAATCGACATAGAGGATCTGAAGCACCTATACAGAATAGTAAACGCGAACTTGCGAGATCTATTAGGACTTGCGGATGAGTTTTGCGAGTCGGTTGTCCAAGCTGGTCAGCCCGTGCGCGCTAAAACCAAGAAACAAGAAAAATTTGAACGTTGGCTTACAAAGGCAACAAATGACCGGTATGAAGCTCTCTCGAGTCGAGTGTCTCAGAACGCATGGGCCGTTCTTGATATTGCAATGAGCTCGGTGTTTAACGGAACGTTCGGAACAGCAGACTATTCATCCTTCAATCAAAATAGCACCATACCTTTTAAGCCAGATACTTTTTCAAGATGGTTGCGCGAGCTGGTAAAGCTAGGTCTATTAAGCAAGTCTCTTGATGAAGAACAGGGGGGCGACGATGACGTCTTTAACAGAGATGTCTTTTCCGTTACCGCTAAAGGCGCCCTGGTGTACTACGCTCGACGTAAGAGAGCAGAGAATTACTCTGTTGCGCCAGCTGCAGAATGGATGCGTCGGGTTCACAGTAAGTAGGCGTTGCGTTCGTCAACATTCGAGGCGAATGGTGTCTCCGTGGTTCCGCCTTAAGTACGTGAACCCCTCACCACCGCAACGCAGGCACCACCCACTCCTCAAACAACCGAATACTCCGCTGCCCCCGCCGCTCAGGCGGATAGGTCAGGAAATACCCATTCCCGCTATCGACCTCAATCTCAAAGGGCTTCACCACCTTGTCCGAAGCGATCAGGTCGGTGAACAGCGCAGCATCGGCGATCGCAACACCCAGCCCGCGCTCGGCGCTCTGCACGCACATGTCCACCGTGTCAAACAGCTGCTCGCGCGCCCCCTGCAAGTCCGGCACGCCGGCGCCGCGCAGCCATGTGAGCCATTCGTGCCGGCTGGCGTTGGCATGCAAGAGGGTGGCGCCCGCAAGATCGCGCGGCTCGCGCAGGCTGGCGGCGATTTGCGGCGAGCACAGGGGGACGAGGTGCTCGCGCATCAGCGGCACCTCGACCACGTTCGGCCAGCCGCCCTTGCCGTGGGCCACGATGGCGTCGGCATCGGTGTCGCTGAAGTCGGGCGCGTCCGTCCAGTGGGTGGCGACGCGGATCTCAAGCCCCGGTAGCGCGGCCTGCAGCGCCGGCAGGCGCGGCAAAAACCACCTGACGGCCATGGTGGGCGGGAACTGGACTCGGAGGACGTCGCTGCCGCGCCTCACGCGTGCGCTGGCTTGGGCCAAAGTCTCCAGCGCCTGGCGCACGGGCGCCAGCAGTTGCTGGCCTTCGGCGGTGAGCGTCAGGCCGCGGGCCACGCGCACGAACAGCGGGCAGCCGTAATACTCTTCGAGCAACTGAACCTGCCGGCTGACCGCGCCCTGGGTCAGGTTGAGGCGGGTGGCCGCGCCGGTGAAGCTGCCGCAGTCGGCGGCGGCTAAAAAAGCCTGCAGGGCATAGAGGGGCGGCAAGGCGGGCATGGGGCGCAGTGTATCGTGGCCGGCCCTTTAGCGACCTTGTGCGGCCTCGTAGCGCCTAGTAACGATTCAAGCCATGCGTGACGCACATGGCTGACCCCAAAAACTTTCGATGGTGCGGGGGCGCGGGCGCTCCTACGATGGCGCCCTGTTTATTCATTCACTCATTGAATCCAGCACGCGCCCCGCATCATGGTCATCAGTTCGAACGCACTTTCTTATATCCATACTATTGAACGCTACCTGGCCCTGCTGGCCGCAGGGGATGTGCGCGCCATCGTGTCGCTGTTCAGCCCGCAGGGCATGGTGCATTCGCCCTTTCTGGGCGTGAAGCCGGCGGGGGAGTTTTTTGAGCAGCTGAAGGCGGCGACGCGGCGCAGCGTGCTGGAGGATGCCGAGGTGTTTGTGAGCGGCGCCGGCTCACGCCGGGCCAGCGTGTGCTTTACCTACCAGTGGGAGCTGGCCGACGGCTCGCAGGTGAGCTTTCGCTGTGTGGATATTTTTGACTTTGACGAGGACGGCCTGATAGCCTCCATGACCATCATTTACGACACGGCGCCCATACGCGCGGAGGTGGGCGACAAGTACCGCCGCGCGGAAATGACCTGATTGATTGGTTCATTCATTCACCCACCTGAGCAAAGGAGCATTCCCATGTCACTTGTTCGCGTACAGCACGTCACGATCTCGCTCGACGGTTTCGGAACCGGCGAAGGCCAAAGCATTGAATCACCCTTCGGCCACGCAGGCGAGCGGCTGCACGAGTGGATGTTCAACACCCACTGGGGCCGGCGGATGATAGGCCAGCCCGGCGGCACGTCGGGCATCGACGACACCTTTCTTCGCCTGTTTGACAAGGGCATTGGCGCCGAGATCATGGGCGCCAACAAATACGGCTACCCCGGCTGGCACAAAGACCCGGCGTGGAAGGGCTGGTGGGGGCCCAACCCGGTGTTTCACACGCCGGTGTTTGTGCTGACGCACCACACCCGCCCGCCGATTGAGATGGAGGGGGGCACCACCTTCCACTTCATTGACGCGTCCCCGGCGGAGGCGGTCGAGGCGGCGCGCAAGGCGGCGGGCGGCCAGGACATACGCCTGGGCGGGGGCCCGACCATGATCCGCGAGTTCCTCAAGGCCGGGCTGGTGGACCACATGCACATCGTGGTGGCGCCCATCCTGCTGGGCCGGGGTGTGCGGCTCTGGGACGGCCTGGAGGGAATGGAGAAGAACTTCCGGATCGAGTCCATCGCCTCGCCCAGCGGCGTCACGCACATGACGTTTACCCGCGTGAGGCATTGAGCGCTGCATCCCCCTCATTAACCATTTCAGCCACTTCACCAACAAGGAGAACTCACATGAAATTCATGGTCCTCGTCAAAGCCACCGCCGACAGCGAAGCCGGCATCATGCCCAGCGAGCAGCTGCTCACCGAAATGGGAAAGTACAACGAAGAGCTCGTCAAGGCGGGCATCATGCAGGCCGGTGAAGGTTTGCACCCGAGCTCAAAGGGCGCGCGTGTGCGGTTTTCCGGCAAGAACCGCACGGTGATCGACGGGCCGTTCAGCGAAACCAAGGAGCTGGTGGCCGGTTTCTGGATCTGGGAGTGTGCCTCTCTGCAGGAGGCCATCGAGTGGGTCAAGCGCTGCCCCAACCCGATGCCGGGCGACTCGGAACTGGAGATCCGCCAGGTCTTCGCGGCGGAAGACTTCGGTGAGGCCTTCACGCCCGAGCTGCGCGAGCAGGAAGAACAGCTGCGCGCGCAAATCGACAAGGCCCTGGCCGGCTAGGCACTCACGCCCCACCCCAAGGAGATACCCATGCCCAGGATGATTTTTGTGAACCTGCCCGTGAAGGACCTTGCCACCGCGATACGCTTTTACAAGGCGATAGGCTGCGAGCAGAACCTGCAGTTCAGCAACGACCAGGCCGCGATGATGGTCTGGTCGGAGACGATCAGCTTCATGCTGCTGACGCACGATTACTACGGGACCTTTACCAGCAAGCGCATCGCCGATGCGCACGAGACCAGCGAGGTGCTGCTGGCGCTGTCGCGCGACAGCCGCGAAGAGGTGGACAGCATCACGCAGGCCGCGGCGGCCACCGGCGGCAAGGCCGACGTTCGCCCACCGCAGGACATGGGCTTTATGTACAGCCGCGCCTTCCAGGACCCGGACGGCCATGTGTTTGAGCCGGTGTGGATGGACATGGCGGCGGCGCAGACTGCTGCGTAAGGGCATACGTAGCCGCACTGGAGCGGAAGCGGAAGGACCTGGGCCGGGGCCCGGCACAATCGCCACAGGCTGGAATGCGCCGCTCGCGCGCGTCGGCCTGTTTTTTGGAGGCCCCATGAAAAGACGAACAACACTGGCCATGATGGGCGCGGGACTGCTGGGGGCTTGCGCCACCCCGGCGGGCAACCCCGTGCTGCCGCGGATGCGCCCCTTGCGGCTGACGATTTCGGGCGAGGGAACCAATATCCAGGTGGTGATGGCCGCGATGCCCGGCCCCGGCATCATCCCGGGCATGATGAGCAGCGCGGCCGACCGGGCCAACCGCGAGGGCACGGAGACACTGCGCAAGCAACTGGCCGCCAGGCAGCAAAGCGAAGCGCTGGCGAAGCTGTTTGACACCGAGCTGCACCAGCGCTTTGCCGCCAAGGGCGGCTTGCTGGAAGCCTCGGCAGGCAACACCGCTGCGCCGGAAATCAGGCTGGACCATCTTTCGGCCGTCTACATGGCCAGCAACGCGGCAGCCAGCTATTCGCCGGTCGCGTTTGTCTACCTGTCGTCGTCCACAGACCCTTCCCTGAACCGCCCCGGCGCGCAGATCCGCTCGGTCGAGGCCAAGCCGGACGCCAAGGGTTTGACCTTTCGCACCCTGGACGCCATGCTGGCCGACCCCGACAAGGCCAACGCGGGGCTGCGGCTGGCGATTGTCGAGCTCGCGGAACGCGTGGCCGCGATGCTGGTCACGGCGCAGAAGCAGGGCTGAGCTTTTCCGCACCTCGCACCGGCGCGTGAGCCCCGGTGCTATCGGGCCAGGTGAGCTCCCTGCGAAGGCGATGCCGGGCTCCAGCCTCTCGCCTTCGCCGCATCTGCAAATTCTCCTGATGAGCAGGCGGCGGGAGCCACTGCGTAGGGAGATACGTAGCCGGACTTTGTCGATTTCATCCATCCCCGCTCGTCGTAACAGGGAAGCAAGCCAAAAACCCGCCGGGATTTGGCCCCTGTTGTTTAACCCAAGGAGAAATCGATGAACTTCCTGCGCACTTTTTTTGCCCCGCTGCTGAGCGCCGCGGTGGCTGTTGCCACCATCATCCCCGCCGCTGTCCACGCGCAGGAGAGCAAGCCCGCCATTAAGAGCGGCTACCTCAGCGTCAACGGCGTCAGCTACCACTACCAGGTCCACGGCAAGGGTGAGCCCTTGCTTCTGCTGCATGGCGGCCTGGGCCAGTTTGAGATGTTCGGCCCGGTGCTCACAGCGCTGGCCCAGACTCGCCAGGTGATCGGCGTGGACCTGTACGGCCACGGCCGCACGGCGCTGACGGACCGGCCCATGAGCCTGGTGGACATAGGCGACGACATGGCGCAGATCATCCAGAAGCTGGGTTATGAGCAGGTGGATGTGATGGGGTATTCGATGGGCGGCGGCGTGGGCTTTCGCCTGGCGGTGCAGCACCCGCAGCGCGTGCGGCGCCTGGTGCTGGTGTCGACCGGCTATGCGCAGGACGGCTTCTACCCGGAGATGCTGCCCATGCAGGCGCAGGTGGGCGCGGCCATGGCCGACATGATGAAGGACACGCCGATGTACAAGTCTTATGCCGCGGTGGCGCCGCGCCCGCAGGATTTCCCTAGGCTGCTGGACCAGATGGGCGCCCTGATGCGCAAGCCCTATGACTATTCAGAAGACGTGAAGAAGCTGGCGATGCCGGTAATGCTGGTCTATGGCGACAGCGACATGTACCGCCCCGAGCACATCGTGAAGTTCTACCAGCTGCTGGGCGGCGGGCTGAAAGACGCAGGCTGGGGCCGCGAGAACATGGCCAAAAACCGGCTGGCGATCTTGCCGGGGTTCACGCACTACGACCTCTTCCTGGCGCCCGCCCTGGTGCCGACGGTGCTGCCTTTCCTGGATGGGAAGAGCAACACGGCCAGCTGGGCGCAGCAGGTGAGCGAGCAGAAGAAGTAGCGGCCAACCGAAGCGCCCTGCGCCTTCCCTCCTTGGGGGAAGGAGCCAGAAAATCACAGCAAGCCCGCGCCTCAACCAAGCACCCAGCCAGGAGAAACCCCATGCCACCAACAACCACCCCCACCATCACGGCCTTCGAACACTCCCCCGACCGCGGCAAAGGCCTGGCACGCGACATGCGCGTTCGCTGGGCGCTGGAGGAAGTGGGCCAGGCGTATGAGGTCCGCCTGATGTCTTTCGCGGCGATGAAGCAGCCCGCGCACATGGCGCTTCACCCTTTCGGGCAGATCCCGACCTATGAAGACGGCGGGCTGGCGCTGTTCGAGTCAGGCGCCATCATTCTCCACCTCGCGGAGCGCCATGCCGGCCTGCTGCCCGCGGACGCGAATGCCCGCGCCCACGCCATCGCCTGGATGTTTGCCGCGCTGAATACGGTGGAGCCGCCCATCGTGGAACGCTCCATGGCCGTGGTCTTTGAGCAGGACAAACCCTGGTACGCGGACCGCATGCCCCTGCTCGACGAGCGTGTCCACACCAGGCTGCGCGAACTCTCCGCCCGGCTGGGTGACGCCGACTGGCTGGATGGGGATTTCAGCGCCGGCGATCTGCTGATGGTGACGGTGCTGCGCAGGCTGGAGAGCTCGGGGTTTTTGAAGCAGTATCCGAATCTTCTGGCCTATGTCGCGCGTGGGGAGGCGCGGCCGGCTTATCGGCGGGCGTTTGAGGCGCAGTTGGCGGTTTTTGAGGGCGGGGTGTCGGCTGGCTAAGGGGCGCTAAGCGCCTATTCTCTCAAGAACGTTTCGCCATAAGGTATGGGGCGAGACCGCGACGTACCCGGATTCTTGGGCATCGTTGCACTCAATAACGATCCAGCGGCCGTCAGCTGTCTTGGCAAAGTCCACCACGAGAAATGGCACCGCAAGCCTGCGGGCGACTTCCTGCGCGACCTCTAACCCTCTCCCGGCATCTTCCGGATCGTACGGGGCGACCTGGTACCAGTATCGACCCCAGCCAACGCACTCGCCGTGCCACCAGAACGAACGATATTCCATGGAGGGCACGACCTTGCCCGGTACATGGCCCGCCACTGCGGCCAACTGGACGAATTCGCGAACTACAGGCTTTTGCCAATGGAGAATCGGGTCTTCCTTGTATCGCTGAACGATCTGTTCATATTGACTGCGGCTTTGAGCAATCGACAGGCCTGGGTCGTGTTTGCTGGTCTGTCGAGATCCTTTGATGAAAGCCGGCCAAGCAAAAGCAGCTTCGATGACGGAAACCTCCGGCAATACGTCGAATACCAGTGTTCGAGGCGTCAGGTCGTTTATCAGCGGGTACCAATGCTCCAATTCACTGGCGAGCTTGTGCTCAGTCGGTGAGTTGGCAAGGCGAAGGCCCAACGCAGCCTTATCGTTGTATTCGGTTTCGTAGTCTGGAATCGGCCCGATTCTGAGCACACATGGAGCCTGTCCTTCTATCTGGTAAGGATGCGAGCATGAGAAGTGCAACTCAAAATCGAAGTCATACACCGAGACGCCGACTGCTTCGGTGACTACAAATAACTTTCGATCAACCAGGGCAATCTTCATGAGTACCAAATCAGAAAGACTTTCAATTCTTCGAGTGAAGTGGCAAACCGAGCCTTGCAATCTCAAACTCGACCGGCCCATCCCACGGAATTTCGCCGAACTGTATTTGAAATCCATTCACTTCTATCAAGCCCTCCGCTTCATTGATACATCTGCCACACCCCCTGTAGCCAAAATGACTTGTCCGCTCTAGCCATTCCCGCGAGAGCCTTTCCTTTTCTTCTTCCGGCCAGTCCTGCAAGAATGGCACCCTGACGTCGTCATCCACCCCAGAGCGGAGAAGATTGGGCACCCGATCGCCCACTGAGATCAAACCCAAGTACAAAAAGGAAAATGCGACTATCTCGCCCCGATCACTTTTCAGCGTTACCGATGCGCATTCGTCGTCGGCACCCGAATACGGTTCGATTTTTGTCACAAGCAGATCGTTCATAGCTGCCGTATCACCTCATACCTTGAGGCGAAACATCCTCGAAAAGATCGACATTTATTTCCTGGGGTACATCCAGGGCTCGCTGCCGATGGATTTTCGAGGGCACCAATGTTCGCTCCAGGTCGATAGTATTCGGTTCGAATCGAAATCCGTCATTCGCGATACCGGGAGTCCTGTTGCAACAAGGTAGTCAAACGATTCCAGAGTGCCAAATAGTGCCCTTCCGCGGACGCAGCTTCCGACTTTTCCTTTGCTAGAGTGACTGCACTACAGAACACGCTGAAACCGGAAATGTCTTGCTGTTCCAATGAGATGAATGACATCCCCCCTTCGTCCATCGGCTCGAAGATTTGACTCCAGTAAGTCTTGTCTACCTCCAGCGCCACAGCCCGAATTTTCTCGACAAGATAGTCAAATTGCACGCTGCTCAGCGAAAGTAGCGTTTCTGAGGACACGAAAATCGACCCTGCCATGTGATGTCTTTCTCTAAACCTAATGTCTTCTTCTAGCCAATAGTAGCCGTTCGTACCTACGCGGGCTCCGTTCATTCCACCTTTAAGCCATCCGCCATTTGGGATGCGAACCACTGCGATTTCATCAGTGCATCGGCAAACTCAGGGTCGGAGCCTTCAAACTCCCGGGCGCCGTAGTGCCCAATGATGATGGTGCGGAGCTTCACCCGGTCAATGGGAAGCTCATGGCTGATCACGGCAAGCAGATACTCCAGCTGCGCGACGCACGATGCGTAAATTGGGAATGACGGAACCTCGGCCTGACGATGCCTGGCCAGCTCAAGCGCGGTACGAACAACGGTCAAGGCCTCCATAGCCCCGCCCTCACGGCCGCCAGATCACCGGCTTCCCGTTGGGCCCAACAGAGCCAAGAACCATCTGCCCACGCCAATCAACCAGCACAAGCTTGTACTGCTTGTACAGGCGGGCAAAGGCATCCGTCAGCACCCGCTCATCACCGCCGCGCTTCACCATGGCCACGAGTATGTTGACCGTGGACCCGTCGGCTACACCGTAAAGAAACACGGAGCCCGCCAGCCGGATGGTGAAGCCGCCCTTGACCTGGCCCAAGGGGGCGGAGGCCGTGTCAGGACAGGCGCGGGTGCGATGGTCCCTTGAAGCAGTGACGCGACTTCTTTGGTCCCGGCTGCACCGGCCAGGGGAGTGCCCGCGATACGCCGGGCATAGATGTCTTTCCAGCCGTACTGGACCCGGTTCTGCTGCTCGAACAGCTTGAAATCTTTGAGCCGTTGTTGAAGTTCGGGCAGGCGGGCCGCGGGGAAGAACTCAATCTGGCGCCATTCATCTTCATGGAATTTCGGCGCGCCTGTGAAGGAGTTTGCCGTGGGCGCTTCAAACTGCAGCTCGTCCGCGGCGATGGTGGCCATGGTGAAGCCGATGCTGCGGGGGTCCACGGTGGCGACGGGCGGCGCGGCCATTGCGGCAGTGCCGAGGCCGAGGAGACCGGCGAAGATTAGTTGTTTGAGTCCCAGGGCTATCAGCTATTTTTTGTACAGGAAACCCGTTTGCCCAGGCTCACGAAACGCACAGCATGATGACAATTCCCGGGTCGCTTCTGCCTCGCTGACCTGCGCAAGCCGCCAGCTGATTTTGCCAGGACTGTAGGACGTGCCGATATCAATGCCGACGTTGACCAGGCGATAGAAAACCTTTTCCTGGGGCGCCCAGGTGGCATCGAAGCCGATGGGCTTCTTCCAGAGCTGTATGTCGATGGGCCAGCGCTGCTGGAGCACGTAAGTACCCGCCGGAACATTAAGCCGGGTGAATTCCCCACTGCCAATGCTGGCAACTTCCACCTCATTGATCATGAAGGTGGCATCGCGTATCGCGAAGGCCAGGCTTCTTGGCCTGTAAATGGTGACGATGACATCATCCACCTGTGGGGGTGGCGATGGCAGAGTGCTTATCTTGGCCGGTGCGCAACCGACGATAAGCACTGACAGCACAGCAAGCAGGGCGCCACGCGCCTTCAAGATCCATTTCATTCGGTTGCCCTCTCTCTGATAGCTCGGTTGTTTTCCCACGCTGGAGTCCAGCCTGGAATCTGTTGATAGCTCGACATTCTATGAATAGCCGGCCGACAGATACGAATCATGAATAAAAAGGTATGCGTTCCACCCGCTTAAGCACAGCCCAACGACAACCAAAGACGGCTCGCCCAAGCCCGCCAACACTGGCAAGATCAACAACACCGGGCCGACGCCGGAAAGTCCACAGCAAAAACCAAAGTTTCACATCCAGCTGCCGTCAAGCCTGTGGATGGATGCCGAAACCCCGCAAAGAATGTCTTTGGGAATACCTTCCCACGCCAACCAGATGCCGATGTCCGTAAGCTCGATCAGTAAGAACCCCATCCCTCCCTCTGCTATGGTGTTGCTGTCCACGCCCTAGCCCGCTTACGGAAGAATTTGCACCCCATGCCCGCCCTGCCAGCCGCCACCGGAAGCGCCCCTCAATGAGCCCGCGCGAGGCCTGGGTCAGCACGCAGCTGGCGCACACCTTTATGCGCAATGCACGGCCCACGCTGCATGCGGCGGTGCTGGTGATCGTGGTGGTGGTGACGATGCTGTACCGGCATGTGGACCTGCTGGACCTTTCGGTGTGGGCGCTGGCGGCGGGCTCGATGACGGCGCTGCGCTACGCGATCCTGCGTGCCTACCGCACGCGCCTGGATGAAACGGACGGGGTGGCGCTGCGCGAGTTCATGTCGCTGCATGGCTGGGCCTGGCCCTTGAGCGCTGTGGTGTGGGGCGGGCTGATGTTTGTGGTGTACCACCGGGCGCCGGTGGCGGAGCAGCTGCTGTGCATGCTGGTGCTGTCGAGCATCGCGGCGACGGCGGTGTCTTCTTCACCGCCGTCCTTGAGCACCTTCACGGCGTATTGCAACGGCCTGGGCGCATCGGTGATCGCCGCCATGGCCTGGCATATGGATTTCTCAGGAGGGGTGCCTTCGGTGCTGGACACGGGCGCCGAGATGGCGGTGGTGCTGGTGTTCCTGGCGGTGGCGCACGTGACGGGCCGGCGCATGTACCGGGCCCAGCACATCAGCCTGGAGCTGCAGTTCGACCGGCAGGAACTGATCAAGGCGCTGGAGGACAGGAAGCGCGCGGTGGCGCAGGCGGAAGCGGTGCGCACGCGCTTTATCGCGAGCGCGGCGCACGACTTGCGGCGGCCTGTGCATTCGCTGGGCCTGTATGCCGACTGGCTGACGCTGGAGCCGGAGTTCGCGACGCAGATCGCGCGCAAGATCGCCGACTCGACGCGCAAGATCGATGACCTGTTCGATTCGCTGTTCAGCCTGGCGGGCCTGGACCCGGCTTCGCTGAACGTGCATCTGCAGCCGGTGGACCTGGCCGCGCTGATCCACACGGTAGCGGAAGAACAGCTGCCGCTGGCTCGCGAGAAAGGCCTGCGCCTGCGCACACGGGCGACCGCGGGGCGGGCATTGTCCGATCCGGTGCTGCTGGCGCGGCTGGTGGGCAGCCTGCTCTCGAACGCCTTGCGCAACACGCATGGCGGCGGCGTGCTGCTGGCGGCGCGGCAGCGCCAGGGCCAGTGGCGCATAGAGCTGTGGGACACGGGCACAGGCATAGCGCATGAGCGCCACCAGGTGTTCTCGCAAGGCATTCCGCAACAGGGCACGGCCGAAGGCTTCGGGCTGGAGCTGGCGGCGATTTACCGGCTGAGCCAGCTGCTGGGGCACCCGGTGGGGATGACGGACCGGCAAGGGCGGGGGAGTGTTTTTTGGGTGGAGTTGGCGAGGTATGAGGAGGGGGGCTGAGGCCGGGTCTTGCTCCGGCCTGCGCGCTGTTCCCTCGCTTCCTTCTGCTCCTTCTCCGCCCTCTTCTGAGTGTTGCTGGCCGGGGGTTGCCCGGCGGCAACTCACTTTTCTTTTGCTTCGCCAAAAGAAAAGTAAGCAAAAGAAAAGGCGACCCTGGTTGCTGCGTCCCTTCGCTTCGCTACGGGCAACCTGCGGTGCTCGGTCCAGACGGGGTCAAAAACAACTCGCTTCGCTCAAACAAGTTTTTGCCCTGATCCGTCTGGCCCTGCGCTCCTCGGCGCATCCACAAGGGGACCCGGAATACCAAAACAGCCAAACAGCCGAAGACAGGACCCCGAATACCAGAAGAAACAAGGACTCGCCACGGCGAGTCCTTGTTGGTATTGGTTTTTTGTCTTTTGTCCCCGCTCCCGATTGCCCCGTCCTGGCTGGGCCGAGGAGCGCAGACGGAGGCGGATCAGGGATCGCGCATGTTTGAGCGAAGCGAGTTTGCGCGAGACCCCGCCGTAGTCGAGCACCGCAGGTTGCCCGTAGCGAAGCGGAGGGACCCAGACTGCGGGTCGCCTTTCTTTTGCATACTTTTCTTTGGCGAAGCAAAGAAAAGTATGTCGCCCGCCGGGGCGAGTCCCGGCCAGCTGAACTAAAAAGAGGAAGGAGGAGAGGGAGAGCGCGCTGCCGGAGCAAGACCCGGCCTCAAGCCCCCTCCTCACCCCCAGCAACATACCTCTCCAACACCACATACAACACCACACCCCCGATCAAAGGCAGAAAGTAGTACAGCGCCCGGTACGCCAGCACCGCCCCCATCAAAACCCCTTGCCTCACGCTGCCCGACAGCAAAGCCAGGTACACCGCTTCCAGCACTCCCAGCCCGCCGGGGATGGGCATGATGACCCCTACGATGGAAGCGGCCATCAAGACCCCCAGCACCTTGCCGTACTCAACCTGCCCGCCCAGCAGTGCGTACATGGCGGCGCCCATCAAGGCCCAGTTGGTGGCGGACAGCAGCAGTTGCACCAGGGCCAGGCCGGGGGAAGGCAGGGTCAGGCGCTTGCCGCGTGCGCGCCATTCGCGTCCGTGCGCGAGTGCGCAGGCCGCCACATAGGCCAGGGCCAGCAGGACCATGGCCACGCCCAGGGCGCGCAGCGCGGTCGCGCCTATGTGGGCCTGGCTGGGCAGGGCGACCAGGCCGCTGGCGAAGAGGCTGCCGGCCACGAGGCCGTAGCCCAGCCAGTTGGTGGCCAGGCTGATGCCGACGATCTGGGCGATGGTGGCTTCATCCAGCCCCGCGCGCGCGTACAGCCGGGCACGCAGCGCCACGCCGCCTACCAGCGAGCCCAGGTTGAGGTTGAAGGCATAGCTCGTCACCGCGATGGCCCAGCTCTGCAGGCGCGGCAGCGGGTGGCGGGTATAGCGCCGGCCGATCAGATCAAAGCAGCCGTACAGCGCATGGCTGGCCGTCGCCAGGCCGAGCACGCCGAGCAGCAGCCAGGGCGAGTAGCGCCACAGCGCCTGCCAGGCGCCGGCCCAGTCCACCTTGTGGGCGTGTGACACCAGCAGGCCCAGCACCACGACACCGAGCACCGGAAAGGCCCAGCGCCGCACCCGCGGCCACAGCGATGCGGCGGCGGAAGAAGGCGAAGGGCCGATGCTGCCGGAGGAAGAGGTATCGGCGCAACCGGGCGCCGCGCTGCTGGCCATGATGGCTGCATCTTCCCCGGGGGGCGCGCACGGCGCCAGACGGTGGCGGCGCTGCTTTTTGTAGGCGCAGACCGACGGGGCCGGCCGCCCTGGCCGGCCCTAGTACTGCAACCCGGAAGTAGCGAAACACAATGAAAGCGATGGATTCGCGCCCAGGGCAAGGCGCAAGCCGCAGCGAAGGCTGGACGCCTTCGCAAGGATTGCAACGCCGCCGTGGGTGCGAATACGCGCTTTCATGTTTCGATATTTTCGGGTTGCAGTACTAAGCCCGCTTGGGAATCAGCAGGCCTTTGGCCACGGCCGGCCGCGCCACAAAGGCCTCCAGCACGCGCTTCACATTGGGAAAGCTGGCGAACTCCACCAGCTCGCCCGCTTCATAAAAACCCACCAGGTTGCGGACCCACGGGAAAATCGCGATGTCGGCGATGGTGTACTCGTCGCCCATGATCCAGCTGCGGCCCTGGAGCCGCTGCTCCAGCACACCGAGCAGGCGTTTGGATTCGGCGACATAGCGGTCGCGGGGGCGCTTGTCTTCATAGGCCTTGCCGGCGAATTTATGGAAGAAGCCGAGCTGGCCGAACATGGGGCCTATGCCGCCCATCTGGAACATCAGCCACTGGATGGTTTCGTAGCGGCCCGCTGCGTCCTGGGGTATGAACTTGCCGGTTTTTTCAGCGAGGTAGAGCAGGATGGCGCCGGATTCGAACAAGGGCAGAGGCCGGCCGCCGGGGCCCTGGGGGTCGATGATGGCGGGGATTTTGTTGTTGGGGTTGAGCGAGAGGAAAGCGGGCGACATCTGGTCGTTGGTCTCGAAGTTGACGAGATGCGGCTCATAGGCCAGGCCGGTTTCCTCGAGCATGATGGAAACCTTGACGCCATTGGGCGTGGGCAGCGAATAGAGCTGGATGCGCTCGGGGTGCTGGGCGGGCCATTTCTGGGAGATGGGGAAGTCTTTGAGCTGGGTCATGGCGATGTATGTGCTGAGGGTGGTTTGCGTGGTGTGGCTGTAAGGCGTTTGAACAACGATGACGACAGCGAAGCGTAGCCCAAGCCGGGCAAACGCGCAGGAGGCCGGTTATTTCCCCCGGCTGCGGGGCATTTCGCCGGTGCGGGGGGCTGATGGTGTCCAATAAGGCCATGGAAGCCGAGAACCCCACCGACCGCCGCCTGACCGAACTTGAGATCAAGGCCAGCTTTGCCGAAGACCTGCTGGAGCAACTGGACAAGATCATCGTGCGCCAGCAGCAGCAAATCGACGCCTTGCTGCGCGAGGTGGCGGAACTCAAGGCCGCGCCTGTGCGCGATGGCGACATCACCACCGCGCGCAGCCTGCGCGATGAATTGCCACCGCATTTCTAGGGCTCAGGGAGTCACAAAGGCCGAGGGCGAGATATCGCACCTGAGGATGCGCGCCATATAGGCCAGCGACTGCTTGTGGTACTCGGCCGATTCGGCGGCGCAGCAGTCGGAAGGCACGCGCAGCGTGTAGCCGCGCAGGAAGCCATCCATGGCGGTCAGCTGCACGCACATGTCGGTGGCGACGCCGGCGATGATGATGTCCTTGGTTTCCATGCGTGCGAGCAGCAAGTCCAGCGGCGAGCCGAGGAAGGCGGAGTGCCGGGGCTTGAGCACGGTGAGGTCGCCGGGCTGGGGGCGCAGCAGGCGTGCCATTTCGCCGGAAGCACCGGCGCTGCGGGCGCAGCGCTCGACCAGGCTCTGGAAGTCGGACTGCCAGCCGCCGTAGTTGTCGTTGGCGTAGATGGCCGGCACGCCGGCCTTGCGCAAATGGCTTTTGAGGGCCGAGGTGGCGCGTGCGGCTTCAACAGCGGCCGGGGCCAGGTCTTCGGCGCCCGGGAAATCCATGGGGTTGATGAAGTCGATCAGCAGCAGCACGCTGCGGCAGCGCGGAAGTTCATCCGTGTTCACGAACGTGGCTCAGTGGCGGGCTGGAGGCGTCTTTGAGGATGCTGATCTGGCCGTCGGCCTCCAGGCAGGCGTACTTCATCTCGGCCTGCTCGCAGTCGGCTTCGCGCAGGGCCTGCTCGACGTCGCTCAGGGGGACGCGGTGTTTCCGAAGGACGTCGGCGAATATTTTCCCGTCGCGCCCGACCAGCACGGGCCGGCCTTCCATCAGGGTTTGCAGGCCGGCGCTGCGCGAGGTGGCAAAGGCGATGAGCACATTCAGCGCGACCAGGGTGGCTGCTGCCAGCACGCCGCCGGTGACGGATTCCTCACCGCCGTTAAGGCTGCTCGAGACGGATTCGCTGAGCAGCATGACGACGAGCAGGTCAAAGGGCGTGAACTGCCCGACGGTGCGCCGGCCCGAAACGCGGACCATGACCAGCAGCGCGCAGTAAATGATGACGGCCCGCAGGGGCAGTTCCCACCATTCGGATTGAAGGTCGAACATGGGTGGCCGGCCGCCGGGGGCGCTTTATTTTTTTGCGAGGTAGCGGCGCACGGCCTCGGCCGAGTTGCCCACATTGCGGACGGCCTCGCGCAGCTGTTCCTCGGTGCAGCCCAGGGATTGGGTCCAGTCGCGCAACTCATGGGGCTGCTCGAGGGAAATGAACTTTCTGTCTGCGCCGGTTTTGCTGGTGTCGTCGGGCATGGTGGCCTCCTGAAAAGTGAGAGGGAAAACCGGATCGTAGGCCTGGCGTTTTCAGCACTTCTGTAGGACGGCAGCGTCTTGCGCGGGCAGGCTTTGCGCCGTGGGTTTCCGGGTTCCGGGCGGCCTGAAAAAATGCCGGCACTTCATCCTGCGCCGCAGCCCTCACCCTGCCCTCTCCCTCTGGGAGGGGGAGAAAGACAAGCCTAGTGTGTGGCGGCGGCGGGCTTGCCGCCGGCTGCCGCGGCGGCGCCGGGCCTGAGCAGCAGCGCGCCCAGCACCGCGGCAAGGGCGGCAAAGACGGCGCCGATCACAAAGGCCAGCTGGTAGCCGCCGTTGAGCGCGGCTGTGGCGTCCATCCCCGTGCCGGCCAGCGCGGTGGTGCGCGCGGCCGCGAGGCTGGCCAGCACGGCCAGGCCGAGCGCGCCGCCCATCATGAAGGAGGTGTTGACCACACCGGAGGCGATGCCGGACTCGCTAGTGTCCACGTCGCTCATGGCGGCGAGCAGCACGGGGTTGAAGGCCATGCCGGCGCCCAGGCCCAGCAACAGCATGCCGGGCAACACGTCGAGCGTGAAGTTGCCGGCCACGGGCGCGCGCGCGAACAGCGCCAGGCCCACGGCGGCCAGCAGCAGGCCGGCGGCCAGCGGCCCGCGTATGCCGAAGCGCATCACGATCTTGGCCGACAGGCCCAGCGAGAAGGCAGCCATGATGAGGTTGGCCGGCAAAAAGCCCAGGCCGACCTGCATGGCGCTGTAGCCCAGCACCAGCTGCATGTACAGCGCGGAGATGAAGAACCAGGCGAACATGGCCGCTGCCCAGAGCACGCCCACCACATTGGCGGTGGCGACGTTGCGCAGGCGGAACAGGCCCAGCGGCATCAGCGGCGTCTGCACTTTGGATTCAATGGCCAGGAAGACGGCCATGAGCACAAGGGCCGCGCCCAGCAGGCCCAAAGTCTGGCCCGAGAGCCAGCCGGCCTCGTTGCCGTTGACGATGCCGTAGACGGCCAGCATGAGCGAGCTGGTCACCGTGACGGCGCCCCCTACGTCGAGCCTGGCGCCGGTGGCCTGGCCCTTGCCGCCGGGCAGGAGCAGCAGGCACAGCGCGAAGACCGCGCCGCCTATGGGCAGGTTGACGAGAAAGATCCAGTGCCAGCTCAGCGAATCGGTGAGCACGCCGCCCAGCAGCACGCCTATGCTGCCGCCGCCGGCGCAGACAAAACCGTAGACGCCCATGGCCTTGGCGCGCTCGGCCGGCTCGGTGAAAAGATTCATGATGAGTGAAAGCGAAATGGCCGAGACCACCGCGCCGCCCAGGCCCTGCACCGCGCGCGCCACGATGAGCAGCGCCTGCGAATTGGCAAGGCCGCAAACCAGGGAGGCCAGCGTGAACAGGCTGAGCCCCGCGAGGAAGAGCCTGCGGTGGCCGTACAAATCGCCAAGCCGGCCGCCCAGCAGCAGAAAGCCGCCGAAGGTGAGCATATAGGCATTGACGACCCAGACCAGCGAGGTCTCGGTGAAATGCAGGTCGGTGCGTATGGAAGGCAGGGCCACGTTGACGATGGTGGTGTCGAGCACGATCATCAGCACCCCGAGGCACAGCACCACCAGGGCCCACCAGCGCATGCGGCTGTCCATGTGTTCTCTCATTTGCGGTTTCTCCTCTGCTTCATGACGATGAATGCCGCCGGATGTCAACAATGCAAATCAGGTCAGGTCCTGGTCCGACGCCTGAAAAAGTTCTGTGGCCGCGAATATTACGACATGGCTCCGTGCGCCGCGCGGTGTCCTACAAACGCAGCCGCCATTGGCGGATAGCCGGTGCGCCGCGTGCTGGCTAATTTAGGGCACGGGAGCTCTGCGGCATTTTTATTTCAACACCAACATTCGACACGCCGCCCACACTTTTTGCCACGGGATGTATTTGATGCCAACGCCACTGCCTCGCCTCACCAGCCGTGTTCCCGCCCTGACCCTGATAAAGACGGCCGGGCTTAGCGCCCTGGCGCTGCTGGGCGGCGCGGCTCTGGCCCAGCCCTCGCCCGCGCTGGACCGCGCGAGCTTTTCGATTGGCGCTTTCCACGCCGACCCGACCTTTAACGCCGCGGTCAATACCCGTTTCGGACGGCTGGACTCGGGTGACTCCAAGAGCAGCTATGTAACCATGCCGCGCATCAAGGCCGACGTGCTGCTGTTTGACAGCCAGGGCCTGTCGTTTGACTATTACCAGTTCAAGCGCGGCTACTCGAGCTCGCTGGCCAGCAACTTCAATGTGGGCAGCGGCACGGTGACCACCACGGGCAATGCCAACCTGGACGTGAAGATAGATTTCGCCAAGCTGGCCTACAAATGGTGGTTCGGCTCGGGCAACACGGTGCTGGGGTTGGGCGCAGGCGCAGCCTACTACCGCGCCAACCTGGACCTGAATGCCACAGCCGTTGTGGGCGGAGCCACGGGCAGCATCAGCGAAAACTACAACGACGATGCCGTGGCACCCTTGCTGGAAGTGGGCCTGCGGCACGCGATCTCGCCCGACCTGCGCCTGTTCGCCGACGCCTCGGGCGTGAAGAAAACCGGCGGCAGCGTGCGCGGCGAGATCTACAACGCCGCCGTGGGGGTGGAATGGTTCCCGATGAAAAACGTCGGCGTGGTGCTGGACTACGGCCTGACCGACATCGACCTGCGCCGCCCCGACAGCAACGACGCGCGCTTTCGCGTGAAGCTCAAGGGGCCGTCGGCTTTCCTGAAGGTGCGTTTTTGAAGGCGTGCGGCGTGGCTTAGGGGGAACCGTCATGCGGCGCCGGCCTCGGCATGGCAGCAGGAAGCCGGCGCGGCTTGGGCCGTGGGTTCAGGCGCGCCGTATTTGTCGTGATGGCGCACCCAGGCCATGGGAAAAGGCAGGCCGTCTTCGTCGCGCCCTTTGGGCGTGAGGTCCATGTAGTGGTAGGTCCCCACCAGGGGATCCGCACCGCGGGCGTAGCTTGAATAGGTGTGGAACACATTGCCCTGGCCGTCGCGCACGAACACGCTGATGCCATGCAGGTCCTCCATGCCCGCGACGTCCTCCATGCGGTAGTTGTAGTCGACCTTTCCGCCGGCGAGTTCTTCGGGCGTGAAGGAGACGTGGTAGTCGTAATTGAAATCGCTGCCAAAGGACGACACCCACTTGAAGCGCCAGCCCATGCGCTGCCGGAAGGCGGCGAGTTTGGCCATAGGCGCACGGGAGACCACGGCCAGCGTGACCCCACGCGCGGCCAGGTGCGGCAGGGTGCCGTCAATATGGTCTGCCAGAAAGGAGCAACTGGGGCAGCCTTCTTTCCAGCCCGGTCCGAACATGAAGTTGTAGACGATGAGCTGGCTGCGCCCTTCAAACAGGTCCGCCAGGCTTTCGGGCCCGTCCGGGCCGTCGAACACATAGGCTTTGTCGACCGCCACCCAGGGCAGGCGGCGCCGCTCGGCGTTGACCAGATCGCGCTGGGCGGTGAGTTCTTTTTCGCGGGCCAGCAAGAGGCGGCGGGCGGCCAGCCATTCATCCTTGGACACGAGGGCATGCATAGCGGGATTGGCATTCATGGGCGAGACTCCTTGAATTGGATGAGGGATCAGCGGTTGAGAATGTGCAGGATGTTGCCGTCCGGGTCCTTGAACCAGGCGCCCTTGAAGCCACCGGCCACATGGGCGTCGCCTTCCTGCTTCAGCCCGGGCAGGTCGTAATGCTCGAACACCACGCCTTTGGCCTTGAGCGCTTTGAGGATGGCGTCGAATTCATCGCCCACGGCCCAGGTACAGGCCGTGGCCTGGTTGGTGCCGGCGAACTGCGAGACATACACCACGATGGTGGCGTTGCCGCTCTGGTAAGCGAGCACACCTTCTTCGGTGCTTTCCAGCGGTGTGAGGGCCAGCTTGCCCTCGTAGAAACTCCGGGCGGCCGCAAGGTTCTTGACCGCGATGGTGGGCATGGCAGTTCGATTGGCAAGCATGATGAAGTCCTTTCAGGGGATGGGTTTCAGGCGGCGGATGTCGCTGCCGGTTCGGCTGGGAAGAGCTTGTCGAGCTTGAGGAAGGCTCCCGCCCAGCCCTCGTTGTGGCTGTCGCGCGCGGCCTGGTCGAAGAACTTCTCATGCAAGAACACGAGTTCGGTGCCGCCGCCCGAGGGCCGCAGGGTGACAGTGACACGCGACACGCGTTCGGGCGTGCTCTGCCAGCCCCAGTCGAACACCAGCTTGCGAGGCGGCTCCACCTCAAGGTAGGTGCCGCTCACGTTGTGGGTTTCCTGCCCCGGCACGCCGAAGCGGATGTGGTAGCGGCCGCCCACACGCACGTCCATCTCGGCCAGGGTCACCACGCCGGCCGGGTCGGGGCCGAACCATTGCGCTAGCGCTTGCGGGTCGGTCCACGCGCGCCAGACTTTTTCGCAGCTGACGGGGTAGTGCCGGGTGATGTTGACGGACGGCTTGGCTTGCGTTGCGCTTCTGTCCATGGCGGGTTCAACTCCTCTTGGTGATACAGGTAACGGCCCAGCGCATCGAGGCGCGCGGACCAGAACTTCTCGTAACGGGACAGCCACATGGCGGCCTCCTGCATGGGGTCGGGCGAGAGGGCCAGGTTGACGACCCGCCCGTCCTTGGCGCGGGTCACCAGGCCTGCGTCCTCGAGCACGCGCAGGTGCTTCATGAAGCCGGGCAAGGACATGCCGTGCGGCTGGGCCAATTCGCTGACGGAGAGATGGCCGCTTTCCAGGTCTTGCAGGACCTTGCGGCGCGTGGGGTCGGCCAGCGCGGCAAACACCGCATTGAGGGCTTCGTCGGTATTGTCTTTATATTTAACCATTTGGTTTAGTATTGAACAAACGAAGGAACGCGTCAACCGGTTGCCGCAAAAAAACTGTTTCTTTGTGTTGTCACTGCTGTCGCGCAGGATCTGTCCACATTGGCGCGCGCAAAGAAATGTGTCTAGCGTCTGCCCTCAGGTAAAGCGGCGCAACACCCTGCAAGAACACTGGTCTTAGAGGCCGGACTAGCATCCAATAAGAACCATGAATGAGCACTTACGCAGAAAGCCTATGAAATATCTCTCGGCACGCACTCTTTCCACCAATCCCATTGCGATCACCTCGACCATGAGGGCTCCACGGCTTCTGGTGCCCGGTGCCTTGCTGGCCCTGGCCTCCCTGGCCGCGATGGCCGGCCTGCTCGCCATGCAGGCCCATGCCCAGACAACCGAGCCAGCCGCCGCGGCATCCGCGCCGGCTGCCGCCGCTTCCACAACGACCTTTTACGACCCCAAGGACCTGGAGCGCGCCTTCAAGTTCATGGACAAGACCGGCGACGGCAAGATCAGCCGCGACGAGGCGTCGAACTTTCGCGGTGTGTCAAAACACTTTGACGAGGCCGATACCAACAAGGACGGATTCCTCTCGCGCGAGGAGTTTGACAACGCGATGAACAAAAGCATCAAGAACAAGGCGCCTTGAACAGAAACAGCGCCTGGGCAAATGCGCAAAAAAAGCCGTGCGGCTGGTGGCCGCACGGCTTTTTTTTTTGCGCGCCTGTCTGCGGGCGCGCTCAGTTCTTGAGCTTGACGTTCCAGAAAAAGGGCCAGAGCGCGGGCTGGTAGTTCTCGAGCCTGGTGGATTTCGCCGACAGGCTGTTGAACTTGCCGATGTCGATATAGGGCACTTCGTCATACACCAGTTGCTGCACCTTGCCCCAGAGCGGCGCGCGCTTGGCGGGAACCGGCGTGTGGTTGAACTCGAGCAGCGCGGCCTGTTTGCCCGGGGTGTTCCACCAGCCGGGCGCACCGTCACCGAGTTGCGGCGGCGAGAGCATGGGCTCGGGCAGCAGGCCCGAGTGCGTGACGTAGATGTCCCAGGCGGATGAATCGTTGCGGCGCTGCACCAGGGTGGACCAGTCGACGACGGTAAGCTCGGCCTTGATGCCGGCGCGCTTGAGCTGCTCGGCCATGACCACGGCCATGTTGTAGTGGAAGTCGTACTGGCGGCTGGTGAGTATGCGCACCGTCTCGCCTTTGTAGCCGGCCTCTTCGGCCAGGCCCTTGGCCTTGTTCGGGTCGCGCTGGTTGTAATTCTCGCCGCCGGCGGTGGAGTAATACGGCGAACCCTGTGGGAAGTGGTTGGCCTCGGCCGTGAAGAAGCGCGTGTCGCCGAAGCCGGCGGCCATCATCTCGCCGGGGCCCAGGGCGGTCTGTATGGCCTGGCGCATGCCCTTGTTGGCGTTGATGCCCTCGCGGGTGTTGAACACCAGGTAGGGAAAGCCGAAGGCCGGCGTGATCACGGGCACGGCGCGGCCGCCGGATTTCTCGAGGCGGGCCAGCGCGTCTATGGGCAGCAGGTCGGCAAAGTGGAACTGGCCGGACATGGCGCCCTCAACGCGCGTGCCGGGCGTGGGCACGGGGATGAAGCGCAGTTCTTCGATGAAGGCCTCGCGCTTGCCGCCGTAGCCGTTGGCCGGCTCCTTGCGCGCGCTGTAGCCGTCAAAGCGGGTGAGCACTACATACTGGTCGGTGCGGCGTTCCTTGAACTTGTAGGGGCCTGTGCCTATGAAGTCGCGCAGCGGAATCTGCACGGCCTCCTTGGCCATGATGGCGGCCATGCCGCTGGGCAGGGCCAGTTGCGCGAGCAGGGGCGCATAGGGACTGCGCAGCGTCAGCTCCACGGTGAGCGGTGCGGTCGATTTCAGCTCGATGATTTCCTTGCCCACGGCCTTGCCGCGCGGCGCTTCCTTGATCCAGCGCTTGAGGCTGACGACCACGTCTTCGGCATCGAGCGCGCGGCCCGAGTGCAGCTTCACGCCTTTGCGCAGCGTGATGGTGACGACCTTGCCGTCGGCCGAAAAGCGCGGCATGCCTTCGGCCAGCATGGGGACGACGTTCCATTTGGCGTCAAAGGTGTAGAGCGGCTCGTACACGTGCTGCATGATGGTGCCAACCAGGTCGGTGGTGGCCTGCATCGGGTCCAGCGAGGGCGGCTCGCCCACCATGGCGAGGTTGGCCGCGTTGGCAGCCGGGGCCTGCGCCAGCGCGGCCCCCTGCAGGGCGGCCGCCAGGCCAAAAACCAGTGTCGCCAGCAGCCGGTGCGTCGGTATGCGTTTAGCCATAAAGCACTCCTAAATGAAATTAATTTTCAGAAATTGAAGGATATTTGGCTAAATGTGAGATTCTGTAAGTGAATACCCTAGAGAGTGCGGATTAATTCTGAAATTAAATTTCTCAAACAGGAACCCATGGAATCGCAGCCCTGGAACCCCGCAGGCTGGGCTGCCGCATGCCCGGCCATACCCTGGTGAATGCCACGATGCATGGCAAGCGCCGCCGTGAAGGCCTAGACTAAGGCAGGCCGACCCGCGTTTGCTCCCTGCACTCACCCATGCAACATGCGCCCCATCCCCTGCTTGCACGCTTCGTCAAGACGGCGTGGATCAGCGAGCCCGCAGCCGGGCAGGCGCAGCCGGCGCGCGAGCATGTGCTGCCGACGGGCCTGATGCACCTGGTGTTCCGCCTCTCGGGGCCGGGGGTGCGCATCTTCGACAGCGCCGTGGACGGCCGGGGCCGGGCGCTGGGCCATGCGCTGGTGGGCGGTCCGCGCGCGGGCTTTTATGCCAAGGATGCCGGCGCGCCGTCGCATTCGGTGGGCGTGCAGTTGCTGCCCGGCGCGGCCCAGGCGCTGCTGGGCCTGCCGGCCGATGAGCTGGCCGGGCAACACGTGAGCCTGGAAGACATTTGGGGCAGCCATGCCGGCCTGGCGCATGAACAACTGCTGGCCGCCGCCACGCCGCGTGAAACGCTGCGCCGCCTGGAGGCCCTGCTGTTGCAGCGCCTGGGCACCGGCCGAGCGCAAGGCGCGCACCCCGTGATCTCGCAAGCCCTGCGGCAGTTCGAGGCGGGCATGGGCGTGGAAGATGCGGTGGCGCGCAGCGGCTACAGCCACCGGCAGTTCATACGGCTGTTTTCGCAGGCGGTGGGCCTGGGGCCCAAGCTGTATTGCCGGCTGCAGCGCTTCCAGAAAAGCCTGCCGCTGCTGCAAGGCCCGCTCGGCCTTGCCGCCGTGGCCGCGGAGGCGGGCTATAGCGACCAGCCGCATTTCAACCGCGAGTTTCGCGAATTCGCGGGCCTGACGCCTGAGCAGTACCGGCTGGCGCGGCCGGTATCGGCCAACCATGTGGCGGTGCAACTTCCGGCCGGCGCGATGTCCTCCGGCCTTGCGCGGCCGCATGTCAATTTTGTTCAAGACCCCATGGCAGCCGTTGCATAGACTGGCCGCATCCACTTCAGCATTTACTTTCAGGAGCGCCGCATGGCCATTCACGAACTGTTTGCGTACATCCACGTCAAGGACGCTGAAAAAGCCCTGGCGTTTTACACCTCGGTGTTCGGCGTGGCCGAGAAATTCCGCCTGACCGAACCCAGCGGCCGCATAGGCCACGCCGAGCTGGAGTTCGGCGGCACCACGCTGATGCTGTCGGACGAGTTCCCGGAATGCGGCACGGGCGCGCCCGCGCGGGACAAGCCGGTGAGCGTGACGCTGCACCTGCATGTGGACGATTGCGACGCGGTCATTACCCGCGCGCTGCAGGCGGGTGCGACGCTGGAAATGGCGGCGCAGGACCAGTTTTACGGCGAGCGCTCGGGCAGTTTTCGGGACCCCTTCGGCCACCGCTGGAGCGTGGGCCACAGCATTGAAACGCTGACGCCCGAGGAGATGCAGCGCCGCTACACCGCGCTGCTGCAATCGCCCGGCGCGTAGGCCGCGCCAGGCCCACCGAGGGCCTTATTCCAGCTCGATTTCAGGCGGGCGGGCCAGGCCCAGCACGCGCCGCAGGGTCGCCAGCAGTTCCTCGTTGGACGTCTTGGCCTTGACCAGCACGGCGCTGGCGCGCGCGGCCTGTGCGCGAGTGGCCTCTATCGCGGAGAACACCACCACGGGCGGCGGCGCATGGAGAGCCTCGATGTCGGTCAGCAGGTCCCAGCCCGAGCCTTCCTTGAGGTTGATGTCCAGCAGGACCAGGTCAAAGGGCTGGGCCTCCAGGCGCGCGCGGGCTTCCTGCAGGGTCGCCGCGAAGACGAAGGTGGCGAAGTCCTGCGCGATGGTGGCGGCGATGCGCTGGATGTCGGGGTCGTCCTCGACGTGGAGGATGACGGGCTTGTTTTCGGCGGCGCCGTCGATGGCGCGGCGCACGCCCATCACCAGCTGGTTTTCGTCGATGGGTTTTTCAAGCCAGTCCGAGACGGTGAGCGCCTGGTCGTTGAATTGCACCTTGCCTTCGCTGGCCCAGGCCGAGATGACGACCACGGGAATGTCGCGCGTGAGCAGCCGGCTGCGCAGCGAGCGTATCAGCGCGATGCCGTCCTGGCCGGGCAGCTTGAGGTCGACGGTGATGGCGTCAAAGTGCTGCTGCGACATCCGGATCAAGGCATCCTCGGCGGTGTAGACGGGCTCGGAATCAAAGCCGCCCTTGTCCAGCATCATGCCGATCAGGCGGGAGATGTCGTGGTCGTCCTCGCAGACCAGCACGCGGGGCCTGTCGCCGAGCATCTCCACCGGGCGGGTGGGCGGCGGCTCCTCCCACTCGGGCAGCTCGAAGTAGAAAGTGGTACCTTCGCCGGTGCGGGTTTCAAAGCCTATGGTGCCGCCCAGGCGCTCGACAATGGCGCGCGAAATGTTCAGGCCCAGGCCGGTGCCCCCCTTCTGGCGCGTATCGGAAGAATCGGCCTGGGAGAACTTCTGGAAGATGCGCTTGCGGAATTCCTCGGGAATGCCCGGCCCGTGGTCGCGCACCTCGACGCGCACGCAGGCCGCGTTGCGCGCCACATGGATTTCGACCACGCCGTTTTCCGGGGAAAACTTCATCGCGTTGGACAGCAGGTTGGTCACGACCTGCGTGAGGCGGTCGCCGTCGGCCCTGACCATGAGCTCCTCGTCGGGGAACTCCAGCGTCAGCTTCACGTTCTTGGAGGTGCCGTAGCCCTCGTTGGCGGCCAGCGCCTGCTCCAGCAGGGGCCTGAGTTCCAGCACCTGCAGGTCCAGGGTCATCTTGCCGGACTCGATTTTTTCGATGTCCAGGATGTCGTTGATGAGGCGGATCAGGCGTTCGCAGTTGCTCTTGGCGATGCCCACCAGGGTCTTGACGGCCTCGGGCAGCTGGCCGGCGACGCCGCCGGAGATCAGGCCCAGCGAGCCGCGTATCGAGGTGAGCGGCGTGCGCAGCTCGTGGCTGACGGTGGAGACGAATTCGCTCTTCATGCGGTCTATGCGCTTGAGTTCGGTGACGTCGTTGGCCAGTGTGTAGAAGCCGATCACCTTGCCGTCGTCGGCGCCGTCGCCGTAGCGCGGGAAATAATTGACCACGTAGTCGCGTGTGCCGCTGCGGGCGGTTTTCTGCGCCCGCTCGTAGACCACCGGATAGCCCTGCAGCACCTCCTCTATGCGGGGCCTGATCAGCGCGTACATCTCCTCACCCACGATTTCCCGGATGGTCCGGCCCTGGAGCTGGTCGCTCGTCAAGCCGAAGACTTCCTCGTAGGCCCGGTTGTGAAAGCGCAGGTACTGGTCGGCGTCGGCGTAGGTGATCCAGGCCGGGATGGTGTCGGTGATTTCGCGCAGCTGCGCTTCGCTGGTGCGCAGCGCCTCGGTGACGCGGCGCATTTCGGTCATATCGCGGCCGGTTCCCCGGTAGCCGGTGTACTTGCCGTTGGCATCGAATTTCGGCACGCCGCTGATGCTGAAATAGCGAATCCGCCCTTTGGAGTCGCGCCGTGTGGTTTCCATGTCGCGGAAAACCTCGCGCCGCGCAACCACGGCTTTGTAATTGGCCCAGCCGGCCTCGGTCATCTGGTTAGGGTCAAGTTCCCAGGGGGTCTTGCCATAAGCCGACGTCCGAACGCCCGCGGCCGTCGGGGCCTCGCCGGAAACCTCGACAAAGCGGAAGTTTTCGTCCAGCTCCCAGAACCAGTCGGAGGACAGGGCGGTGAGCGCGCGGAATCGCTCCTCGCTTTCGCGCAGGACCTGCTCGGTCAGCTTGCGTTCCGTGATGTCCTGGATCTGCGCGATGAAGCGCAGCGGCTTGCGGTCCTCATCGCGTACCAGGGAGCAGCTCATATAACCCCAGACGATGTGGCCGTCCTTGTGGATGTAGCGCTTCTCGGTGTGGAAGGATTCAATCTCGCCGGCCAGCGCGCGCTTGCGCTGCTCCAGGTCCCAGGCGATGTCGTCGGGGTGGGTCAGGTCGTGGATGGTGCGCGCCAGCATCTCGGCTTCCGAATACCCGAGCATCTGGCAAAAAGCGTTGTTGACCTTGAGGCGCCGCGAGTCTATGCCGATCAGCGTCATGCCGATGGCGGCATGTTCAAACGCGTTTTGGAACTGCTGGTCGTTGAGCATGAAGGCATCGTTGTCGCTGCTGAAAGGCGCGCTGGTGGGCATCTCCAATGTCGAGAAGCCCGATTCGTGTTCCATCTCCGCGGGCTGGGCATCCGGCCCGGCCTGCCCGGCGCCGGTCTGGTCGCCGCCCAGCGAGAAATAAAAGGTGCTGCCCTCGCCGACCACCGACTGCGCCCAGATCTTGCCGCCGTGCCGGTCGATGATGCGCTTGGCAGTGGCCAGGCCGATGCCGCTGCCGGCAAACTCATCGGGCGAATGCAGGCGCTCGAAATTGCCGAACAGCTTGTCGACGTAGGCCATGTCAAAGCCGGCGCCCTTGTCGCTCACGAAGAACACGGGTTGCCCGTCCCTGCTGCGCTGGCGGCCGACGGTGATCTCGACGTGCTCTTTCTTGGCGCTGAACTTCCAGGCATTGGCCAGCAGCTGCTGCAGCACCTGGCTGAGCATGCCCTGGTCGCCGCGCGCCACCATGCCGGGCTCGACCGTGATGCGCGCTTCGCGATCGGCCTCGGCATCCTTGAGCCGCTTGGCCAGGCGCAGCGCCTCGGCGCTGAGATCCACCGTGTCCCAGACCATGCTGGTGCGCGACAGGCGCGTGAGGGCCAGCAGCCCGTCGGTGAGCTCGCCCATGCGCCGCACGCTGGTGCGTATGCGCTCAAGGAAATGCATCGCGCGCTCGCCGGCGGAAGGCGGCAAGTGCTTTTCCATCAGTGCGCAGAAGCCGTCTATGGTGCTCAGCGGCGTGCGCAGGTCATGCGCCACGGAATAGGAGAAGGCCTCCATCTCCTTGTTGGCGGCTTCGAGCTGCGCCGTGCGGCGCAGGACGCGGTTTTCCAGGTCGACGTTGAGCCGCACGATCTCCACCTCGGCCTGCTTGCGCTTGGTGATGTCGGAGATGGAGCTGACAAAACCGCTGGGCTTGTCGCTTTTGCCGTCGAACAGCGGCTGCACATTGATGAGGGCCCAGAAGGTGCTGCCGTCGGGCCTGCGGTAACGCTGCACGACATTGTTCTGCGCCTGGCCGGTTGCTTTGGCGCGCACGCTGGGCCATTCAACTTCGGGCATGTGGGTGCCGTCCTCGCGTAAGCGCTCCCAATCCATCGCCGCCGAGGTCTGGCCCTTCATTTGCGCCAAAGTCTTGCCGAAAATGCGCTCCGCACTGGCGTTGCAATCGATGATTTTTCCTTCGGCGTCACGCAGCACCACGCCTTCGGCAAGCGCCCCCACCACCGCCTGGAAACGCGTGTTGCTCTCGCGCAGCGCGGTTTCGGTCAGCTTGCTCTCGGTGATGTCGCTTCCCACGCCACGGTAGCCCTGGAAGGCTCCGTCGTCGTCAAACACCGGCTCTCCGCTGACGCTGCGGTAAATGACACCGCCATCGGCCTTGGCCAGCCGGTACTCAAAATTACGGAAGGGCAAATGCGCCTGCAAGGCGGCCTTGTGCTCCTCCCACGTGCCGACAAGCGGTGCGGAGTTGGGCAGGTCCCATCGGCATAGCCCTTCCCCGATGACCTGGGTTCCCAGGGCAAAGCGCTGCGGGTCGTTGGAGACAAAGACGTTGCGGAAGTTTTTGTCCTGCTCCCAGTACCAGTCGGAGGAGAGCTGGGTGAGGCTTCTGAAGCGCTCCTGGCTGCGGCGCAGGCGGTCCTCGGCGGCCAGGCGCTCGGTGATGTCCTCGGCGGTGATCAGGAGGTGCGTGACCCTGCCGCCGCCGTCCTTGATCGGCACCTTGCGCATGTGCACGCGTATCATTCCGCGGTCGCGCGTCATGATGGTCCGGTCGGGGAAGTCCTGCATGACGCCCGTGGTCGACACTTCCACGTCGGAGACGTTGATGCGGTCCGCGTGTTCCTGCGGCCAGAGGTCGTGCACGGTGCGCCCCATGGCGTCCTCGCGGCGCACGCCATAGAGTTTCTCGGCCGCTTTGTTCCAGGCCACGATGCGCAGGCCGTCCTGCACCGACTTCAGGTGGACGGCCACCGGCGTGTTGTCGACGACGTCATCGAGGAAACGCGCGGCCTTGCGCTCCTTGTCCTCGATGCGCTTGGCAGCCGTGTTGTCGCGCGTCGTGCCGCGGTAACCGATGAATTCCTTCTGCTTGTTGAACACCGGCACGCCGCTGGCGGAAAAATAGTGGGCGACACCGTCGCCCAGCACGCGGATGTACTCAAAGTCGCGGAATGCCCGGCGTGCGTCCAGCACCGCGCGGTGGTGGTCCCAGGACATGCTCAGCGGATAGGCGCCTTCCAGTTCCCAGCGCTGCTTGCCGATGGCACCCTTGAGATCCGTATCCGCGGAGCTGCCGCCGCGCTCGACGGCGAAGTGGGTGAAGCGGTAGTCGGCGTCCTGCTCCCAGTACCAGTCGGCGGAGATGGACGCCAGGCTGCGCAGGCTGCCCACATCGTCCGTGAGCGCCTCGGCGGCCCGGCGCTGGTCGGCCAGCTCCTGCATCAAGGCCTTGTTGGCTTCGGCCAGCGCCAGGGCCTCGGCCTGAAGGCGTTCATTGGCCTGGGCCAGGGTTTCGTCGCGCTTCACCGCCGCACCCCGGGACATGGAATGACCAGCACGGCGCCAGCCCGTCCCGGAAAGCCTTGCTGGCAATGGGTTGCGGTCGATTCGCCTGGCGAAAAGGGCTTCATGCGCTGCTGTTTACTTTCTTGCAAAGGCGAGGCGCCTTGATGCATTTTGCACGGCGTTTGCGCACCGAGTGTGCTGCGCCGCCGGAAAATCCGCCATAGGACAACACCCTGTCTTCTTTTGGATGCGCACGCTACCACCACGAGCAAAATCTGCGTACTTAAGTCCTCTTTTTTCAAGGCTAGGCCTGGCGGTTTGGGCCCAAGAGCTTAGCGCCTGCATCCCCCGAAGCGCAAAGGTACTTTTACCCTTTCGTGTCTCCTGCCGGAGATTGGCCGCGCATGCTGCGGCCGCACATTTTTGCGTCGCGCCTTCTCCATCGGTGAACGACGCGAGGCTGAGGGCCGGGCGCCTGCGCTACCATGAAGCCCTGCCCTTTCCCTGGCACCCCGCATTCCCATTCCCGCCCAGAGAGCGAACCCCGATTGAAATACCTGGTAGCCGTCCGCGCCCTGTGCGAGTTCACGGCCAAGCACGGCGACCTCGACCTGCGCTTCACGCCTTCGCCTTCCGCCCAGGAAGGCATGGCCGGCCATGCGCTGGTGGCGTCGCGCCGCGGGGCGTCCTACCAGGCCGAAGTCAGCCTGCAGGGCGAGTACAAGGCGCTGGTGGTGCGCGGCCGCGCCGATGGCTATGACCCGGAGCAGAACCTGCTCGAGGAAGTGAAAACCTACCGCGGCGACCTGCATGCCATGGCCGATAACCGCCGCCACCTGCACTGGGCGCAGCTGAAGATTTACGGCTGGCTGCTGTGCCAGGACAGGGGCCTGCAGGACATCCACCTGAGCCTGGTCTATTTCGACGTGGCCAGCGCGCAGGAAACGCCGCTGACCGAACATTTCACGGCCGCCGCGCTCCAGGAATATTTCGAGGCGCAGTGCGAACGCTTCCTGGCCTGGGCCACGCAGGAACTGGCCCACCGGCAGGCGCGCGACGCGGCGCTCGCGGCGCTGGAATTTCCCCACCCGGCCTTCCGGCCCGGCCAGCGCGAGCTGGCCGAAGCCGTCTACAAAACAGCGCAGGCGGGCGCCTGCCTGATGGCGCAGGCCCCCACAGGCATAGGCAAGACCATAGGCACGGTGTTCCCGCTGCTCAAGGCGGTTCCCAGAAAACAGCTCGACAAGCTGTTTTTTCTGGCGGCGAAAACCCCGGGCCGCAGGCTGGCGCTGGACGCGCTGGAGCGCATCAAGGGCAGTGCGCAACCGCTGCCGCTGCGCGTGCTGGAATTGGTGGCGCGCGACAAGGCCTGCGAACACCCCGGCAAGGCCTGCCACGGCGACGCCTGCCCGCTGGCCAAGGGCTTTTATGACCGCCTGCCGCAGGCGCGCAGCGCCGCCGTGAACCACGCCGCCGCGCACGGCCCGCTGGACAAGGCCGCGCTGCGCGAGCTGGCGCTGGCCCACCAGGTATGCCCCTATTACCTGAGCCAGGAAGTAGTGACTTGGTCGGATGTGGTGGTGGGGGACTACAACTACTACTTCGACACCAGCGCGCTGCTGCACGGCCAGGCCCAGGCCAACCAGTGGCGCGTGGCCGTGCTGGTGGACGAGGCCCACAACCTGGTGGAACGCGCGAGAAAAATGTATTCGGCCACGCTGAGCCAGGCGCAGCTGCAGCAGGTGCATGGCGGCGCGCCGCGTGCCGTGCGCGGCGCGCTGGAGCGCCTGAACCGCGGCCTGCAGGAGCTGCAGGCCGCGCAGGAGGAGCCCTACCAGGTCCATGCCGAGCTGCCCGTGCCCTTCCTCAAGACATTGGGCCAGGCGCTGTCGCAAATCACCGACTTCCTGCTGGCTAACCCGACACGCATGGACGGCGAGCTGCAGGATTTTTATTTCGAGGCCCTGCATTTCTCGCGCATGGCCGAGGCCTTTGGCGAGCACTCGCTGTTCGACGTGACGCTGCAGGGCGATGCCGGCCCCGGCGCTTTCGGCCAGGACATGGGCGAGCCGCTCGCGGTGCTCAACATCCGCAACGTGGTGCCGGCGCCCTTTTTGGCGCCGCGCTTTGCGGCAGCGCAGTCGGCGGCGCTGTTTTCAGCCACGCTGAGCCCGCAGAACTATTACGCCGACACCCTGGGCCTGCCGGCGGGCACGGTGTGGACCGAGGTGGAGTCGCCCTTCCTGGCCGAGCAGTTGCAGGTCTCGGTGGTCAGCGACGTCTCCACGCGCTTCCAGCACCGGGGCGATTCGCTCTCGCCCATCGTGGACTTGATGGCGCGGCAGTATGAAAGCCGGCCCGGCAATTACCTGGCGTTTTTGAGCAGCTATGACTACCTGCAGCAGCTGGTTGCGCTGTTCCGCCAGCGCTATCCGCAAGTCCCGGTGTGGGAGCAGACGCGGGGCATGGAAGAGGCCGCGCGCGATGCCTTCCTCGCGCGCTTCACGCCGGCCTCGCAAGGCATAGGCTTTGCCGTGCTGGGCGGCTCGTTCGCCGAGGGCATAGACCTGCCGGGCGAACGGCTCATAGGCGCATTCATCGCCACCCTGGGCCTGCCCCAGGTCAACCCGGTGAACGAGCAGATCCGCGAACGCATGGGCGCCAACTTCGGCGCGGCCCAGAGCTATGACTACACCTACCTCTATCCCGGCCTGCAGAAAGTGGTGCAGGCGGCCGGGCGGGTGATACGCACGACCTCCGACCGCGGCGTGGTCTACCTGATTGACGACCGCTTCACGCGGCCGGAAATCCAGGGCCTGCTGCCGGGCTGGTGGAAGATTGCGCGGCTGCGCGCCAGGCAGGCCAGGGAGCCGGCCGCCACGGCATGAGAGCCCGCAGGGGTGCAGCAAAAAGCCCGCATTCGCGGGCTTTTTGCTTCAACGGCCGCGCAGGCCGTTCACCTTGCGGGGCCTTAAAACACGCCCAGCAGCATCAAGATGAGAATTACGCTGAGGGGAACACCCAGTAGCCAGGCAATGATAGGCATTTGTTTCTCCTAAAGTGGTCAGGGGTTGAAGACACGAATTCAATGTAGGCGGCGCGCGGCGCGCCCCTTGCCAGCCTGAAGGCCTGCTGCAAGTAAGGGATGGCTGACGTGCCTGTAGTTGTGGATGCGGCCGCTTGAAGGCCGGGGCCGCGCGTGAGGCCGCAAAGGCCGGTGCGTAAGGGCTTAGCGCTGGCTGAGCTGCAGCGCGCCCAGCATGCGGCTCAGGGGCTGTGTTTCAGGCAGCACGTAGACGATGCCGCGGCTTTTTCCGAGCACAGGGCCCACCACGGTTTCGTAGAAGCTGACGGGCACCACCACGCAGCCCATGGAAATGCGGTTGTCGTCCGGCGTTTCCGAAGCCAGCCGCTCCGCGCGGCGCTCCGACGGCGGCGCGGGGCGCAAGCGGTGAATGGCGAGCTTGGCCGTGTAATCGACCCAGACGATGGCCTCACCCTGCAGGTTGTGGCCGGGCTCGGACACAAAGCGGCCTGCGGGCGTGGTGCGCTCGTACTCGCGCAGGCTGGCCACGCTGCGCTGCGCCATGCCGGGCACGCTGTGGTCGCCGGGCGCCAGACCCGTCAGCGCGGGCGATGCGCCGCGTAGCTGCCCACCGGCCCCGAACACAAAAATGCGCCCGCCTTTCTTGTCCACGATGGCAAAGGGCAGGCCCTCGTTGTCATGCAATTCCATGACCCAGCGCAAGGCCTGGTGCGCATCGGCGGACGCAGAGACCAGCGCCATGCCGGCGTCGGGATTTACGGCCGGCACAGCGGCGGCATCACCATAAGGCGCCAGCGGCGCGGCCAGGGAAAACAAGGGAGCTGCGGCAAGGACGGCAAAGGCCGCCGCGCGGGCGATTCTCTGTACGTGCTTTTTGCCTGTGAACAACATCCGGGTCCCGTGCGTGGCGCTGGAAAAGTGCGCGAACGCACATCAAGAAATACCGGGCAGCTGTCCTGGAAAAGCACCCGGCGCGGTTGCACCATGTTAGCGATGCAAGCAAATGTGCTCAACGGAAAAACCCTGAGGCGCTGCGGAAATTAGCTATGGTTTATGTAGCACAATTGCCGCGCTCAACATTGCGTACAGTGATTTTTTGAGGATCACCAGAGCGAATCACCGGTGATGTAACAGTCGCCGGAGTCGGATTTTTTCCGCATCGCAGATGTATGCGCGCAACATCTTTAACCCAATCACAGCGTGTACCGTTACAAGTTACAAATCTCGAAGCGGAAGAGGCTCTTATTTGTCGCCGAGCCTGGCGCCGTCAAAGCCCCGCTTTGCAAGCTGCATCAGCCGCCGCCGGCCCTTGGCATCGGTGGTGCGCCACGCCGTGCGGGCCAACTCGATGAAGGCGTTCTCGGCGGGATTGAAGGCGTCACCGCCATGGTCTTCGTCCATCCACCCTTTTGGCTTTCCCAGCCTGCTCTCGATCTGGGCGGCTGCGGCATCACCGATGTTTCTGCCCGAACCCTGGGCGTCTCCCTTGAACTGGCTCAACCCCCCGGCGCTCAAGCCGAGTTCTTTCGCCAGCCTGCCGAGCATACCGACCGGTGATTCACCGGCGGCCAATTCCCGTTCGCTGAACTCACGAATGATGATCAGCAGGTTGTTGCGCCTGGTTCGATTGATGTCCGGAGATTCCATGTGACGTGATTGCAACAACCCAAATTATTTTTCGGCGATGCGTTGACGATGATGTAAAAAGATTTTACATTACATCCCATTGCTACTTTTGAAGCCAACCTTTTTCACCGACCCATCATGAAACCGATAGCCGCCATCGCCATCAACAGCACTCCCGTCCAGGGCTGTGCCGGCGTGCGCCGCCTTGATGTTTATCTGGGCCAATTTGATGGGTTGGGTTCATTTGCGCCGTCCCTTGTGCTGACGGCCATGCCCAAACAGAACCATGAGGATTGCACACCACCGGGAGGAGGAGACGCCTGAGCGTACCTTCTGCATCTCTGACACCAGAGGCCCGGTATCCGCAAGGAACCGGGCCTTTTTGTTTTCCCCCTGGCGGTGATCGTGCCGTCGATGCGCTGCAGGCGCGGGGTTCTTTAAAAATTCAGCAGCGGGATCGCAGCCACACACTGGATGGCGCGTCCCGCAAAAAATTGCGGACATAGCTCAGCAGGTAGAGCGTGAGCCTTCCAAGTTCAATGTCGTCGGTTCGAGACCGTCTGTCCGCTCCATTTCGGGTGTGTCTGTTTCACGCCGCCTGCGCGAGACCGAGGAAACGGTCTGGCGGCGTGTGTGCCGGCAGCCGGGGTTCATGGCCCCGGAAAAGCAGTGCAGTGGGAGATCCCGGTCCGGCCTTGTGCCGGCCGCCTGCATTCAGGCACAGCCGAAATGGATTTTGTTTTCACGACATCAAGTTTTCGTCACGTTCGTCTAGCTGGCTCAGGACACAAGGCTTTCATTCTTGTAGACAGGGGTTCGAATCCCCTACGTGACGCCAATTCCAGTGTTAATTAAAGAAGCGCAGTGCCTGCAAGGGCGTAGTGCGGAAACCGGCCTCAAAGATAGGGTGGCACCGGAACTCGTAACCGGAGATTTTTCAGGCCGTTCGCCAAGAGGTTGAAGGCATCGGGTTTTGAACCCGGCATTTCGGTGGTTCGAATCCACCACGGTCTGCCCATTTATTTCTCGCGTTAGCTCAGTCTGGAATCAGAGCATCTGCCTACGAAGCAGAGGGTCGGAAGTTCAAATCTTTCACGCGAGGCCATCCTTTTATTTGGTCTGTTAGCTCAGCTGGTAGAGCACTTCCCTGTCCAGGATGTTGTCACGGGTTCGATCCCCGTACAGGCCGCCAGTATTCGCGCCGGGTACCCGGGCGCATTTCTCATTCCTGTTGGTGCGTAGCTCAACCAGGCAGAGCAGCGGTCTCCAAAACCGAAGGTTGGAAGTTCGATTCTTCCCGTGCCAGCCAACGATTTCCGGCGGTGTACCCAAGAGGTCGAAGGGTGCGGATTGCAAATCCGCCTGCTCCAGCACACGTCAGTTCGAATCTGACCACCGCCTCCAAATCGCTTCAGATCCATTGCCATCCACTCATCTCAAGGAGGTTAGCCATGACAGTCAGATACACAGCAACCTCCATAAAGCGGGAGAAACTTCGCAACCGCATTGTTCGCGCTTTCCTGAGCCGCATCATCGCAGCCACCAGCGGCCAGCGAAGCCATGCCAAGCAGCACCGCAAGCCAACGCACGACGAACGCGAGCTGGACCAGCGCGTGCGCGAATGCGGTGAATGGTGATCCTTCCCCTCTGCATTCCACGGTAGCTCAGCTGGTAGAGCGCGCGACTGTTAATCGCGTCGTCCCTGGTTCGATCCCAGGCCGTGGAGCCAATTTTTCTTTTCTGGTGCATGTGGCGCAGTTGGCAGCGCAGCGGGATGTGACCCCGCGGGTCACCGGTTCGAGTCCGGTCGTGCACCCCATCTCATACCAGCGGGTATAGCTAGGGCCTGTTCACACTGTGTTTGCAAATGCGAATGGGGTGAAAAAGCCGCCAATCAAGGCGCGTGACGACGCCCAGACTCTCGTCTGGGCTAGGAGCGCAACGCCGAGTGGCGGCTTTTTCACCCCATTCCCTTCGGGTTGCGATCAAAAAGGCCTTGCGCGGCGTTGCAAAGCCTTGACGGGGTTTACCCCGCCTGCGTTTTGCGCCTTGCTCAAGGCCTTTTTGACTCGCAACGCATCTTGCAAACACAGTGTGAACAGGCCCTGAGGCAGAGCAACCGGCTTTTAACCGGTAGGCCGGGATTTCGAAATTCCCTGCCCGCACCACCGATCATTCAACTCAGGAGGCCACGATGCACCATGTTCTTCAGCTCGACATCCAGGGAACGCCCCAGGCCTGGATCACGGCTGAAGAGGCGGCCCTGCACTACGCCACCGGCAGCGTCGCATGGGAACAAGGCGAAAGCCCGCTGGTGACGCTGCGCGGCGGCTGGAATGTCGCGCGCGGGCGGCAATCCACCCTGGTGATCCACCCCATCATCGCGCTGCGCGGTGCGCCGCGCCGCAACCTGCACCAGGTGGTACCGGCCGTCACCAAGCCCAAGCTGCTGCGCCGCGACCGGTGCACCTGCGCCTACTGCGCACAGGTCTTCCTGGAGAAAGATCTCGAAGCGGAGCACATCGTTCCGGCGAGCAAAGGCGGGCCTTACTCGTGGACCAACCTGGTCAGCGCCTGCCGCCACTGCAATGGCAGGAAAAAAGACCGGACACCCGAGCAGGCCGGGATGCCCCTGGTGTACCTGCCCTATGTTCCAAGCCGGTACGAGGATTTCCTGCTGCGGGGCCGCAATGTGCGCGCCGACGTCCATGAATGGCTGTCGGCAAGGCTCCCAAAGGGGTCGAGGCTCAATTGATTCCAGCAGCGACCGAGCGGCGCATTGCGAAAGCAGTGCGCCGCTTTTTTGTTCTGGAAGCGATAAATTCAGGAAGGCGGCTGGCCGCCATTTCCCTGTTTCATGGCAAGTTCATGCGCCGCCGGAAAAACCTCGGCCAGCGGCTTGACTTCGGGCAACACATAGACCACGCCGTAGCTGGCATTGAAGGCGGGCTTGAGCACGTTTTCAAAAAACGCCACGGGCATGTTGATGCAGCCGTAGGAGATGCGGTTGTCTTCGGTGGTCGGCGAGGCGAGGCGCTCGAGCCTGCGCTCCTTGGGCTCCAATGTGCGCACGCGGTGCATGGACACAGCGGCGTCGTAGTCGACCCAGACCACGTCCTCGCCCGTGGCGTTGCGACCGGGTTCGCCCATGAAGCGGCCCGCAGGTGTGGTGCGCTCCTGGGGCTGCACCTGGGCAATGGGCCGGCCGCCTATGCCGTCGACGGAATCGTCGCCGCGTGCGGCGCCTATCAGCACCGGTGTGGCGCTGCGCAGTTTGCCGGAGGGTTCGAAGACAAAGACCTTGGTGTTGATCTTGTCGAGGATGACAAAAAAGAGTTTGTGGTTGTCGCCGGACGCGACGACCCAGTTCGCGACTTCGCGGGCTTCGTTGGAAGCGGGCTCATCGCCGAAATCCGCCACGCGCGGTACCAACGCCTGCGGCGCCGTGGCTTGAAGGGCTGCGGCCGAAGGGGAGGATATTTGATGCGCCCTGAAAAGCGGAAGGAGCAGCACCGCGATCGCGGCGCCCCAGAGGATGCCCTGCTTGATGCCGTCAAGAATGTCTAAATGCGGCGTGGCCGCAGGCACCGGCCCTTCAACGGCGGGCCGCTGCTGCAAATCAGGCAGGGAGGGCATGGACTGGATTGGAAGGGATGCGGCGCCTCACACGAAACGCTCCGGGCCGCCAAAAGCGATCCGGAGCGCTTTCATGCGCAGATGCATGAACGGCCTGGCTTAGTTGCGGTCAGCCTGTGCGGGACGCTCGGTAGGCGTGACAGCGGTGTCGGTCGTGGTAGTCGAAGGCGACGTGCTGGAGGTGCCCTGGTTCTGCATGGTCTGGTCTGCCGGCGTGGCGGGCGAGGTGGTGCTGGTGTCCTGGGCATAAGCCAGGCCGATGGCGCCCACAACAGCTGCTGCGGCAACGACGGATGCCAGGGGTTTCGATGCTCTCATGGTGTACTCCTTTGGTCATGCCCATCACAGGCAATCAGGTTAGTAAATCGCCGGCCGTATTGCCGACTGAATTCAATTTACGGGAAGGAGCGGGGCCGATTTCGTCGGTCTGGTACAGCGCGCGGTGTAGGACAAGCGAGGTCACAAAATGCTACGTGCCTCACAGGCGCACGCAGGAAAGGCGCATGCGGATACGCTCGCCGGGACCGGCAGAGCCGCCTATTCGAGAGGGTTGTTGCCCTGGATGCCGTGCTGCGCCTTGATCGCGAGCTGGAGCTTTTCAAGCTCGTCCACGAGCTGGTCTATCTTCGCGAAATCCTTGACCGGGGCCGCCTGCAAGGCCTGCAGCTGCGCGCGCATACGCGCATAGTCGGCCTCCAGGTCGCGTTTCATGCGGGCACCGTGCCGGGTTTGAAGCCATTGATAGCGGCGCGCTTGTCGGGAGTGGCGGCGGGCTTCGGTACGGGCGACGCCGCGGCGAAAAGCTCGGCCTGTGTGTCTTCCTCGATGCGAGGGCCGTATTGAAGATCCGGGCCGACGAGGCGTTGCAGTTCACCATAGCCGGTGGCAAGGGCGGTGTCATAAGCCGCGAAGGTGATGTCGGAGCAGGCAATCGATTCAAACACGCGAGGGTCCTGGCGGCTTTCAAGAATGCGCCAGCAGAATTCGCCGGGGGTTGGCTCCTCGACGGTGAGGGCCAAAGAGCGCAGGGGAACTTTGAGTTGTGCGTTGACCAATGTGGAATGGCTCATGAAACAGGAATCCTCAAAAATATCCGGGCAGGCCGGACGTGGCCTTGCAGCGCAGCTTGGAGCGCGGCAAAAAATATCAAGGGGTGCAAACGTAACTTTCAGCGCAGGGGCTGGGAACCGTTGAAACGGCAAGGGCGGCAACCACGAAAAAGCCGCAACGGCAACGGTGCGCCGGCCCGTGTCCGGTGTTGTCTCTGCAGCTGCGTGGGCGTCCATGTCGAGTGTTCGCAATGACGCCAGTTTAAGCATGGAAATATGACAGGCGGCAGTGATTAGTACCCGAAAAATGTAGGAGAAAGCCGACAGGCGCCCGATGGCGGCGGCGTCAACTGGAATGGTTATATTGCTTGGCATGCCCAGGCCCGCATCGTGCGTGCCGGCACACATGAAAATCCCCATGAAAAGCCTTTACAAATATTTCTTTCGCGGCCTCATCACCATCCTGCCGGTGGCCCTGACGCTGTACTTGCTTTACATCTTCCTGGCCTGGACGGAAACCGCGGCGCTGTGGGTGCTGCATCCGCTGATCGGCAGCTTTTACATTCCGGGCATGGGTCTTGTGTGTGGCGTGCTGGGCATCCTGGTGATCGGTTACCTGGTGTCCAAGCAAAGCGTGCGCAAGCTGCTGACTTTCGCGGAAATGCCTTTTACCAACCTGCCGGTGGTCAAGAGCATTTACTCCTCGCTCAAAAGCTTCGCCGACTACTTTTCCCCTTCAGGCAAGCAGGGCGAGCAAAGCGTGGTGATACTGCGCATGCCCGGCAACGCGATGGAGATCGTGGGCCTGATCACGCGCCGCAGCTTTGCCGACCTGCCCGCGGGTTTCCTGCCCGGCGAGCGGGTGGCGGTCTACCTGCCCATGGGCTACATGATCGGCGGCTACACCGTGTTCGTGCCGGCCGACTGGGTGCAACCCATAGACATGTCGGTCGAGGAGGCCATGCGCTCTTCGCTGATCGCCTGGATGGCGCGCCCGCCCGCCACGGGCGGCGGCAACAGCACCCCGGCCGGCTGAGCCTTCCGGCCTTGCACGGGGCGCTTGCGTAAAGATTGTGATCTGTGGTTTCCCACATGGACAAATCGAGCCGCAGGGCTATATTTGATAGCCCGATCACAACCGCGCACAACCTGTTGCGCTCCGGCCATGACAACAAGCACAACGAAGACAACAAGCCGCAAGCAGCCTCTTTACAAATCGCTGTACTTCCAGGTGATCTGCGCGGTGATCGCCGGTGTGCTGCTGGGGCATTTTTACCCCGAGGCCGGCAAGCTCATGAAGCCGCTGGGCGACGGCTTCATCAAGCTCATCAAGATGATGATCGCGCCCATCATCTTCTGTACCGTCGTGATCGGCATCGCCGGCATGGAGGACATGAAGAAGGTCGGCAAGACCGGCGGCCTGGCACTGCTGTACTTTGAGATCGTCAGCACCTTCGCGCTGATCATCGGGCTGGTGCTCGTCAATGTGTTCAAGCCGGGCGCGGGCATGAATGTCGATGTATCCACGCTGGACACCAAGGCCATCGCGGCCTATACAGGCCCCGGCAAGATGGTCGGCACCACCGACTTCATCATGAACATCATTCCGTCCACCGTGGTGGACGCCTTCGCCAAGGGTGAGATCCTGCAGGTGCTGCTGATCGCGGTGATGTTCGGCTTCGCGCTGCACCGCTTCGGCGGGCGCGGCACGCTGGTGTTCGACTTCGTCGAGAAAACCTCGCACGTGCTGTTCACCATTGTCGGCTTCATCATGAAGGTGGCGCCCATAGGCGCGTTCGGCGCCATGGCCTTCACCATAGGCGCTTATGGCGTGGACAGCCTGGTGTCGCTGGGCAAGCTGATGGCGGCTTTCTACGCGACCTGCCTGATCTTCATTTTCGTGGTGCTGGGCGCCATCGCGCGCATCCACGGCTTCAGCATCTGGAAATTCATCAAGTACATCAAGGAAGAGCTGCTGATCGTGCTGGGGACGTCTTCGTCGGAATCGGTGTTGCCGCGCATGATGGAGAAGATGGAGAACCTGGGCGCGAAAAAGACCACGGTGGGCCTGGTGATCCCGACGGGTTACTCCTTCAACCTGGACGGCACGTCCATCTACCTGACCATGGCGGCGGTGTTCATCGCGCAGGCCACCAACACGCCGATGACGCTCATGCAGGAACTCACGCTGCTGGCGGTGCTGCTGCTGACTTCGAAAGGCGCGGCCGGCATCACCGGCAGCGGCTTCATCGTGCTGGCCGCCACGCTGTCGGCCGTGGGCACCGTGCCCGTGGCGGGGCTGGCGCTGATACTGGGCATAGACCGCTTCATGTCGGAAGCGCGGGCGCTGACCAACCTGATCGGCAACGGCGTGGCCACGATCGTGGTCGCCAAGTGGACGGACGAGCTGGACACCAAACGCCTGAAGGCGGGGCTCGACAACGAGAGCTGGGTCGAGTCCCAGGAGCCGGAAGTGCTGATCAACCAGAAGACCGAGCACATGGCGGCCGGCCGGCACTGACCCGCCCTCCATTCCGTCGCCAGTCACCCAAAAACAAAGCCCGGCAGGCGGAGAACCATCTCCACCTGCCGGGCTTCGTGCTTTGGGCGCTGTGAGCGGCGCGGCTTATCGGGCCGTCGTGCGGGCAGCGGGACCTGGCGGGCGGCCCGCGATGTGCCGGAAGGTGATCCGCCCCTTGCTCAGGTCATAGGGCGAGAGTTCCAGCGACACCTGGTCGCCGGCAAGGATGCGGATATGGTTCTTGCGCATCTTGCCCGAGGTGTAAGCCACAAGCTTGTGGCCGTTCTCGAGCGTGACGCGAAAGCGGGAATCCGGCAACACTTCGTCGACCAGCCCATGCATCTCAATCAGTTCTTCTTTGGCCATGATGTAACTCCTAGGAATGGAAAAGTTGTCGGTGATGTCTTGGATGTCTTGTGTCTTTGCAACGGCGGCGGGCTTCAGGCACAGGCGGGCGCCGAGCGCTCGCTGATCCAGCGCAGGGCGTGTTCCGTCGCGTACTGCACGGCCGCGGCGGCGCTGTCGAAGAGGCCGCTGAAGCGCAGCACGCGGTCATGCG